>PVBE010970724.1_pt1 | contig 214210 bp, 179 predicted proteins | sample 1631181 | NCBI WGS metagenome assembly PVBE01 (sample SAMN08397723, study PRJNA350692) | Marine metagenome, whole genome shotgun sequencing project. | isolation source: water | place: Pacific Ocean | collected 2012-04 | reverse complement strand
CCTCACCCGACGAACTGATTCACGGACTAGATAAAGACTAGAGGGCAGCGCGAACCCGTGCTCCAAACTGCCTCTGTGCGAACTCTGAGGCAAACCTGAGGCAAAACTCAGGGCCTGTTCCAGGCAAGCTCTCGCAAGTCCCTGACTACTAGTGGCTTGTGCCCGCCAACTCAGACCGAGCGTCGGTTTCCTAATCCGATGCTCGCTGAATCGTGCTCTGGAGGGCTTGTGAGCGTGCTCTCAGTCGGGTTTGAGCAAGCTCCAAACGGCCTCGCTGCAAACTCTGAGGCAAATGTGAGGCAAGGCTTAGAGCTGACAGAAGTTGGCCTAGGATACCGGTTCGCGACCCATAGAATCGGAAGGCCATCGATCCTGAAACCCAAGCCTGCAGCCAAAAGGAACGACCATCATGAGCGAGTGGATGAGCGTTAACATCTCGCTGAACTCAAAAAAAGTCACCCTCTGCCAGGGGGGGAAGAAGGTGGCCGTTACGAACTTCCCTGAGATCGAGGAGTTGGAGAAGGATGGGTGGCGAGTGTATGCAACACATGCTGGAGAGGCCATGTTGATGGGGAGTGGCGGAACTAGTGCGATAGTCTTTGTCCTGAAGCGCGAATAATCACTGACGATCAACTGCGCACACGGGTCGGCTAGGACTGATCGTTCAAAGCGCTGACACCCACCTCACCCCCTCGCGGAAAATCTCGCGTTGATGGGACTCCTGGTGAGGAGGCTACACCTTGTTGAAGGGAGTCCAACCAGGCCTTGGTCCTAGTACCCCCAGGATTTAAAATGCCCTGCACATGAGGGCACCAGCTCTCAACCGTTCCTTGTCAGTCGCCATCTCTTCCGACCTGCTCAAGCCTCCCACCAAGTACTGAGGCAAACCTGAGGCAAAACTCAGGGCCTGTTCCAGGCAAGCTCTCGCAAGTCACTAACTGTTAGTTGCTTGTGCCCGCTAACTCAGACCGAGCGTCGGTTTCCTAATCCGATGCTCTCTGAATCGGGGTCTGAACGGCCTGTGAGCGTGCTCTCAGTAGGGGGGTGTGAGTGTGGAGAGGCGTATCGGGCGCAGACCAACCCAGCTTCCACCACCTCCAGGACCTGGGTACAGTGGCCAGATGAGCGTGACCAACATTCAGGAGAAGCTCGACCTCTTTTCAGAGCAATGGACTCCCAAGAGGATTGGAGAACTGAACGGGCAGCAGATCTTGCTGGCGAAGATCCAGGGAGAATTCGTCTTCCACAAGCATGACGATGAAGATGAGCTGTTCATGGTGATGAAAGGTCAGCTAACGCTGGAGCTGAGGGACCGATCTGTGGTCGTCGATCCCGGGGAGTTCTTCATCGTGCCAAGAGGTGTAGAGCACAAGCCCACTGCTGAAGAAGAGACTCATCTGCTCTTGTTTGAACCCCTGAGCACCAAACACACCGGCGATGTGATGGCAGACATCACGCTCGAAACCTACGAGGAAATCTAGCCGGCCTGAACTCTCCGTCAGCGGCTCCGTCGCATCACCAAGCACTCGAACCAGCCCCGGTGCAAGCGCAGGCTTCACTCGGGCATGCGGCGGACATCCGGCGTGTCTACCCAGCCAGCCTCGCGCTGCCCCGTGCCCGCGCGGTCCATGTCGCCAAGGGTCTGCCGCGCCTCGTCGGCGAGCGCCGTGAGTCGCGCGACGACCTCGGGGTGATCGCCGGAGACGTCGGTCTTCTCGGAGACCTCAGCGACCAGGTCGAAGAGCTGTAGCGAGGCCTCACCCTCCGACTTGCCCCAGTTGCGTCGCTTGTCGCTGAGGGGCAGGTGCAGCTTCCAGCGGCCGCTGCGCACGGCCTGCAACTGGTTCATCTGGTAGTAGCAGAAGACCTCGTGCGGGCTGGTCGCGCCCGCCTCCCCGCGCAGGAGTCCGATGATGTCGCGGCCGTCCATCTCGGGTGAGCGCGCACCGGCGAGGCCGGCGAAGGTCGGGAAGAGGTCGAAGGCTGCGGTGAGTTCGCTGCACTCGGTCCCGGCCGGGATCTGGCCCGGCCACCACGCGATGCAGGGGACGCGCTGGCCGCCCTCCCAGGTCTGGCCCTTGCGGCCGCGCAGCGGTCCATTGCTGCCGCCGTTGCTTCCCCGCGACCCGTTGTCGGAGGTGAAGAGGATCAGCGTGTCGTCATCGATCCCGAGCTCGCGCAGGGTCGCGACGATCACGCCGGTGGAGGCGTCGATCTCTTCGACCGCGTCGCCGTAGATCCCGTTCGCGGACTTGCCGCGAAACTCGTCGCTCGCGTGGAGCGGCAGGTGGACCATGGAGTGGGGGAGGTAGAGGAAGAAGGGTTCGTCCGCGTGCTCACGGATGAAGCGCACGGACTCCTCGGTGTAGCGCTTCGTCAAGAGGTCTTGGTTCGCCGGCGCCTCGATGACGACCTCGCCGCGCATCAATGGGAGCGGCGGCCTGCCGGGTCCCGTGCGAGCCATCATGTCGTTGCTGTAGGGGATCCCGAAGTACTCGTCGAAGCCGTGGCGCGTGGGGAGGAACTCGAGCTGGTCGCCGAGGTGCCACTTGCCGACGCAGGCGGTCGCGTAGCCCGCCTCCTTCAGAGACTCGGCGAGGGTCAGCTCGTCAGGGTTGATCCCCTTCCGGGCGCCAGGGAAGAGGACGCAGAGGTCGCGTTCGTCGAGGTGGAGGCCGACGCGCTGTGGGTAGTTGCCGGTCATGAGCGCCGCGCGCGACGGCGTGCAGACGCTGCTTGCGACGTAGAAATCCTTGAGGCGCATGCCCTCTGCTGCGAGGGCGTCGAGGTGGGGTGTGCGGTTCTTCTCGGAACCGAAGCAGCCGATGTCTCCGTACCCCATGTCGTCCACGTAGATGAGGATGAAGTTCGGCGAGCGGCGCTCTCGGAGGCCGAGGCCGGCGCATGCGGAGAGGACGGAGAGGAGGAGGGCGCCGAGGGAGAACCACTTCAGGGTCTGGAGCATGGGCAGGATTCTAGGTGAGAGGGCGCAGCGAGACGTGATTTGGTGTGGAAGTGGGGGGCCTGGCGAGCATCGCTGGCGGTCTCGTCCCGATCACCAGCTCGGAAGAGACTGGGGGAGTCTGGGTCGTGTCCACGCCCTGGCTCGGCCCCAGGTTCCCGCCTTCGTCCTGAGCCAGGACTCGTAAGGCGGGCCGGTTCGTCCCCGTCGTGGGGACGCTCGAGGGTGCTCGGTCCGCGGGGGCAGCGCACCCTGGAGGCCATACAATGGGCGCGGCGAGCTGTCGAGCCCGTCGCCCTGGCATGCGTCTACTCTGCTCCCTGACGATCTTGCTCCTGTTGTTGGGGGCCTCCGTGTCCCCGACGGGGGGCCAGGATCCCGCCACCGAGACGGCCCGCACTGAGTTCTTCGAGGCGCGCATCCGGCCGGTCCTGGTGGAGCACTGCTACGCCTGCCACAACAGCGGGAAGAGGGCCCGGGGAGGGCTGGCACTCGACCACCGGGCGGCGACACGCGAGGAGTCGAATTCGGGGACCGCGGTCGTGCCCGGGCTTCCCTTGCACATGCTCTTCACTCTGGAGGAAGGGCAGTGAGGCTCAGATGACCGAGTTCACCTCGCAGAGTGTGCTGGAGCGCTACGACCTGGCACAGGGAGCGCACGACGAGACCTGGAAGATCGGATTCGGCCCTGGGATCACCGAGGACCTGCAATGTCTCGATGCCTGGGCTGCAACCGCCGAAGACCCGTTGCAGGATTTCAAGCGCGGTCTACTGGACCTGCCCGAGGTGCATTCGCTCAGCGCGCGCGTCGCAGCTCAGATCGACCGGGGCCCGGGGTTCGCGTGGCTGCGCGGGCTCCCCGAGGTGCCCGAGCATCTCACCTCTCTCGTGTTCCTGGCGATCGGCCTGGAACTGGGCGAGACCCTCGGTGCATATGGTCGCCTCTACGACGTGGTCGATCGTGGAGAGTCCTATCGTGAACAGGCCATCCCCGTCTCACAGACGCGCGAATCCACTGGGCTGCACACCGACAGCTCCAACAGGTCCGTCTGGCCACGCACGGTCGCATTGGCCTGCTTGCATGCTTCACCGAGCGGCGGGGAGACGCTGCTGTCCTCGGCCGTGCGCGCGCACGAAGCCCTGCGCATCCGCACGCCGCAGCTTCTGGAACCGCTCTACGGTGCGTTCTTTCGAGATGTGGTGACGCCGGGCAGTGACCGGGATCCCGCAGCAGTGAGCAGGAACGCATTCCCCGTCTTCCACGATGAGCGCGGCGTCACCCTGCGTTACATGCGCTACTGGATCGAGGTGGGTCACGAGCGCGCGGGGGTCCCGCTGACCAGACTTCAGGTGCAGGCGCTCGACGCTCTCGATGAGGCTCTCGAGGACCCCGCGCACCTCACGACTTTTCGAATGAGCGCGGGCGACATGCTGTTCATCGACAACACCCGCATCGCACACGGTCGCTCCGGCTACGCCGATCAGGCAGGACGGCCGCGACATCTGCAGCGCATGTGGATCGACCGGCAACGGGTGAATTAGCCCGCGGTACCCGCCTGACCGAGAGCTCCAGGGGAACTCGAGCATCCAGGTGGCGGCCTCGTCCGCCAGGCGCGCGAGGACCTGTGCGCGCGTCCGGTCGCTGCGCAGGCTCTCCATGAGACCGGAGTGGCCGGGAATCCGAACACTGCCCCGTATCCCTTTGTGGACATCTGGGTTCCGTAGAGATCCGCACGGTGTGCGATACCGGCCGGCCGCCTCCTATCGGTATCCTGGTTGATCCGTGGTGCGTCTAGCCGTCTCTCGATCGCGTCTCCTGTGCGGGGTCCTCCAGGTCCTGCTGTTCGTTCTCGGCCTGGCCTTGAGCCTGGCGGCGCTCGAGCCGCTGCTCCCTGCTCGCGGGGGTGACTTTCAGCGCACGAAGCTCGACCACTTTCGTCGGCATAAGGACGAGATCGATACGCTGTTCCTCGGGACCAGCACCATCTATCGCGGGTTCGATCCTGGACAGTTCGATCGCCTGACGAGCGACGGAGGACGGCCCACGCGCACCTTCAATCTGGGGCTGCCGGGGTTTTTCAGTCTGGGGTACAGCCACCTGCTCGAAGAGGTCCTCGAGATGAATCCGGCCCGCCTGCGCTGGATCCTGATCCAGATGGAGGGCGTGCCCGCCGATCGCCTGCAGGACGACACCGCCCTCACTCCTCCGGTCATCGCCTGGCATGACCTGGAGGGCACCCTGAGCGCGTGCGAGTTCTGCCGCTCTCATGGACTCTCGTCCTGGGTCGAATTCGGGCTCGTGTGGGATCAGTGGGAGTCGTTCGCCCATCGGCTCCTGAACGTTCATCGCGCCCAGTCCTGGATCGAGGCTCTGCTGGGCGTGGGGCCGAGCGTCGCGGAGCACGCCCTGTGGATCGGAGTTGGGGGCGACGGCTTCCAGGCCCTGGACGAGACTTCGGCCCGCGGTGCTGAGCGCCATGACCGGTTCCTCCTGCCTGAAGTACAGCAGAGGTACCGCGATCAGATCGCCGGCTGGCGTGACGGGCGCGGGTGGGCCGATCCACCTGCGGAAGTGCTGGTCGAGCACTGCCGTCGGATGGATGAGCGCCTGGCGTCGGCGTCCGTGCAGTTGCTCTTCGTGACCCTCGCCGGCGCCTACCACGGGAGTCCGGCCGTGGTTGCCCACGAGAGAGGCCTGGTGGACACCCTGCTGAGCTACGACGACGTCGTCCGCTTCCCCGATCTGTTCGATCCGCGCCTGCGCTTCGACTCCAGGCACTTCACGCGCGAGGGCGCCCGGGTCTTCACCGCCCAGATCGCCGAGGATTTTCTGCGCCAGGCGGACGAGAGATGATCTTCACCGAGTTCCGGTTCTTGTTCTTCTTTCTCGCCGTCTTCTGTGTGCACTGGTCGTTGCGTTCGAATCGCTCGCGGAAGGTCTGGCTGCTGCTCACCAGTTACGCTTTCTACGCCGGTTGGGACTGGCGCTTCCTCTCCCTGCTGCTCATCTCGACGGTCGTCGACTACCTGGCGGGGCGCGGTATCGCGGCGACACCCGATGAGCGCACTCGCAAGCGCTGGGTGGCGTTCAGCTGCATCACGAACCTGGGCCTCCTGGGCGTCTTCAAGTACCGCGGCTTCTTCGTCGACTCGGCCCGCGAGTTCCTGTCCTTCCTGGGGCTGGACGTGGGGCATTCGACCCTCTCGATCGTGCTCCCCGTGGGGATCAGCTTCTACACCTTCCAGACGCTGAGCTACACGCTGGACGTGTATCGCGGGCGGTGCGAGGTGAGAAAGAGCCCGCTCGACCTGGCGCTCTTCGTGGCCTTCTTCCCTCAGCTCGTGGCAGGCCCCGTCGTGCGCGCCCGGCGCTTCCTGCCTCAGCTGGACTCCACGCGGCGCTTTGCTGACGTGGAGGTCCGTGCCCTGGTGCTCCTGTTTCTCGTCGGGTTCTTCAAGAAGGCCTGCATCTCGGACAACGTGCACGTGCTGGTCGATGCCTTCTTCGCCGACCCGGCGGCCTACACTTTCGGCGCCGCCTGGAGCGCCGTGACCCTCTTCACGGTGCAGATCTACTGCGACTTCTCGGGGTACTCGGACATGGCGGTCGCCTGCGGGGGACTTCTGGGCTATCGGTTGCCGGTCAACTTCCGCTTCCCCTACCTCGCGGGCAACGTCCGGGATGCCTGGCAGCGCTGGCACATCAGCATCACGACCTGGTTCCGCGACTACTTCTACGCGGCCTTGGGCGGAGGGCGCGGCTCATCCTGGCAGGCCGCCCGGAATGTGCTCCTGACCATGCTCGTGGTGGGGATCTGGCATGGCCCCTCGTGGCGCTTTGTGCTCTGGGGCGGGGCGCACGGCGTGGCGTTGATTTTTCACCGCTGGTGGAGTGGGCTCAAAATCGCCCGCGCGCTACGCAGGAAGGTGCCCGGTGCGGTCTGGGTCGGGGTGACCTTCGTCTGGGCGTGCACGACCATGATCCTCTTCCGCGCACCGGACCTCGCGACGGCCTGGACCACCCTGGGGTCCTTCCTCGCGTTCCGGAGTCCGGGGAGCGCATCCTTCGGGGCGGGACCATTCCTCTTGCTGGCCTTCCTGGCGGCCCTGCACGTCGGTGCCCGGCGGCACCTCCTGCGGCGGCACTGGCAGAGTGCTCCGTCGTGGGCCTTCTCGCTCCTGTGCGGTGTCTTTGCCGGCCTGATCCTGATCCTCATGAAGGGGGTGGTGCAGCCCTTCATCTACTTTCAGTTCTGAGCAGCACGGCGTGTCTCTATGATGCCAGCATGGACATCACCGAGATTGACGTTGAGCAGGCCCTCATCCATCTGCAGGACGGCGACGCCCTGTTCATGGACGTGCGAGACCCGGACAGCTTCGGCGCAGGCCACCTTCCAGGTGCCGTCAACGTGAACGACGCGACCATCCCGCAGTTCCTCACGGACACCGACCGCGATCGGAAGGTCATCGTCTACTGCTATCACGGACACATGAGCATGGGTGGCGCGGCCTACCTGAGCGAGAACGACTTCGATGACGTGGCCAGCATGCGAGGTGGCTTCGCTTGCTGGACCGGGCCGACCGAGAAAGGCGCCTGAACTTCGCGAGCTGAGCCGCGAACGCACTTGACGCCCAGCGGGGGAGGAACGGACAGGTGCCTCCAGGTGGCCGGTCTCGCCCTGCGAGATCCCCTGCCGGCGCTGCTCTCCCTGTGATTCTCGACGCGTCGGCTGTCCTCTCTAGCCCGGAGTGAGCAAGGCAACCAAGGGGAAGGGAGGGGCGTGGCGTCCTGGCGGACGCCTGACCAACCCGCGTGGTCGAGGTCTGCGAGTGACGCACGAGCGCTCCTCCGTGCGTGTTTAGATCCGAGCCTCCTGGCCGGGAGCCTTCAGGGAAGGCTGCGCATCCAGGCAGCGGCCTCGTCCAACAGGCGCTCAAGGACTTGGGCGCGTGTCCGCTCGTTGCGGACCAGAACATCGAAGCCGTGGTCGGCGCCTTCGAGGTCGATGCGCCGCGCGGGAGCGCCCAGGGTGGGCAGAGCGCGTGCCAGGAGGGGGGACTCGCAGAGGCGGTCACGGGTGCCGCGCAGAAACAGGGAGGGGACGCCAATGTCGGGAAAGTGCTCGCTGCGCAAGCGCTCGGGTTTTCCGGCGGGGTGCAGGGGGTAGCCGAGGAGCAGGAGCCCCGCGCACTCGGCTCCTTCGGCGACCAGGTGACTCGCGATACGGCCGCCCATGGACTTCCCACCCAGCACGGTGCGCTCGCAGACGACCCGCTCGCGCAGGACCCTCAGGGCAGCGCGATGCGCGGCCTCGAGGCGTGCGCGAAGATCGGGAGGGAAGCGCCGATCCTCGCGCGCGGCTCGTTCCATGAAGGGATAGTTGAAGCGCAGGACGGCGAAGCCGCGGGTGGCGAGGCCGTCGGCGACGTCGGCCATGAAGGCCGAGTCCATGGGCTGCCCAGCGCCGTGGGCGAGCAGCACGGCCGTGCCGGTCGCGGGCCGCTCGTCGCCGTCGAGCAGGGCTCCGACATGCTCGAGCCGCGGGTGATCGACGGGAATCGTGAGGGTCTTGCTGGGCATCGCTGCTCTCGGCGCGCCTCAGGCGACGGCGCGGTCGGTTAGACTCGCCGCCCGAGCGACCATGGACAAGCCCGAACTCAGCCTCCAGACATCGACGCTCTGGTACTACCCCTCGCAGCAGTACGCCGGCGAACCCATGGGCAATCCGGCCTACACCGGCCGCACGCCGTCCTGGGTGATCTGGAACCTGCTCTCGCGCTACACGCGCGAGGGCGATCTCGTCGTCGATCCCTTCTGCGGCGGCGGCACCACCCTCGACGTGGCTCGCAGCCTGGAGCGGCGCGCACTGGGCTATGACGTCGCCCCGGGGCGTGACGACGTCTTCCGGGCCGACGCGCGCCGGCTCCCCCTGGAGGACGCCAAGGCCGACTTCGTCTTCATGGATCCGCCCTACTCGACCCACGTGCGCTACTCGGGCCAACCGGACTGCATCGGGGAGCTGGACGCCTTCGAGCCGGCCTACTTCGAGGCCATGGCGGCGGTCTTCGCGGAAGTGGACCGCGTGCTTCGCGACCGCCGCTACCTCGCGCTCCTGGTGGGGGACAGCTTCAAGAAAAAGCGCGGCTTCGTGCCCATCGGTGCGCACCTCTCGGCCCTGCTCGGCGAGCGTTTCCGTCCCGTGGACCACGTGGCGGTCGTGCGCGGCAACCGCAAGCTCGAGAAACCCCACCATCACCGCGCCGCGGCGGAGGGGAACTTCTTCCTGCGTGGATTCAACCACCTGCTGATCTTCAAGAAGGAGCGCGAGCAATCGGACGCGTAGGCCGTCGGCTCGGGGTGGACTTCTACCGGCGAGGGACCGTCGAGTTGGCCCGTGAACTGGTGGGGACTCTGCTCATGCACGACTCCCCGTCAGGCCGAGCGGTCGGGCGGATCGTCGAGACCGAGGCCTACCTGTCCGAAGGTGATCCGGCTTCCCATTCCCATCGCGGGCGCACGGACCGCAACGCCTCGATGTTCGCCTGCGCCGGGACGGCCTACGTCTACCTGATCTACGGCGTTCACCGCTGTCTGAATGTGGTGACGGCCGAGGAGGGCGTGGGGGAGGCCGTGCTCCTGCGGGCCCTCGAGCCGCTCGAGGGCCTCGATGTGATGGCCGCGCGCCGCGGAACCTCGACAGTCCGTTCCCTCTGCAGCGGCCCTGGAAAGCTGGCGCAGGCCATGGGCGTGAGCGGCGAGCACGACGGCGTGTCCTTGCTGAACGGCGCCCTCGGGCTGTACGCACCCGAAGCTGATGCCGAGGGCGCAGAGGTCGCCGCCGGCCCGCGGGTGGGGATCTCGCGGGCGACCGAACTCCCCCTTCGCTTCTGGATCGCAGGCAGCCCGTTCGTTTCCCGTACCTGAAGAACGGGGCGCGCCGGGTTTCCCAACGCCCCCCGGCGTTCCGCGGGCGTCCCGGGCTAGGGAGTCTCGGCCACGGCGTGGGCCTTGAGATCCTCGAGGCGGCAGATGTCGAGGGCTCGCGCGTGGGTCGCCTGCAGCACGACCTTGGGCGCGTGCCCGGCGTCGAAGGCCTCCACCCAGCGAGCGGCGCACAAACACCAGCGGTCGCCCGGTGAGAGGCCGGCAAAACCGTACTCGGGCATGGGGGTGGACAGGTCGTTTCCGCGCGCGCGGGAGAACTCCAGGAACTCGGCCGTCAACAGGACGCAGACCGTGTGCGAGCCCATGTCCTCGGGCCCTGTCCGACAGCAGCCGTCCCGGAAGAATCCGGTCAGAGGATCGGTGGAGCAGGGCAGCAGGGTGCTGCCCAGGACGTTCTGTTCGATGAGCTGGATCATGAGGGCATTCTATGCGCGGACATGATAGCGGTTCGCTACCACGGTCGTGGACAGGGAATGCGCAGGACCTCCTCCCGCTCCCGAGGAAACCATGCCCCGCCCCCGGGATGGCGAGGGCGACGACCGCTCATCGTCCTGGCCGATCCGCGACTTTCCCGGATGCCCTGGGGGGCGATCACGCATCCAGCCCCCAGCAACCGACAACGACCTACAGAATCGATGATTCCGAACGCCTCCGCACGGTGTGGTCCCTGAATACGGGGCGCGTTGGGTCGATCATGGCCGACGCGGCCTGGGCGGGGCGTTCCGGCGTGGAGCGCGATCCGGCGCTGTGGACGCGGGGCTTCAGTCCGCGCTGCCCAGTGAGCTTCCCCACCAGTCCTGACCCGGTCTGTAGTCGGCCGTCAGGAAGCGCGCGTGCTGCTTCTCGAGGCGTGCCGTGCCCTTGGTCGCGAGGTGGGTCCAGCGCGCGGCGCGCTTCGCCTCGTCGAAGAGGTCGTAGGGGATCGGCATGCGCGCCCCGCTGACCTCCAGCCAGGCGTCGAGGGTCGCGCGCATCGACGCGGCGCGATCGGGGTGGGTCAGGGCGAGGTCCGCTCTCTCGCCGGGATCCGTGCCCAGGTCGTAGAGCTCGTCCCGCCCGTCTTCGTGGTAATGGACCAGCTTCCAGTCGCCCGTCATCACGATCGAGGAGGGCTCGCCGCCCTGGTTGCCGTAGTGCGGGTAGTGCCAGAAGAGTGGGCGAGCGGCGATTGGCCCCCGCGCGAGCAGGGGAACGAGGCTGACGCCGTCGATGGCCTGCTGCGCGGGGACGGGCACGTCGGCGAGTTCGAGCAGGGTCGCGTACCAGTCGATACCGGAGACCGGCGTGGCACAGGTGGAGCCCGGCTCCGTCCTCCCCGGGGCGCGAACGTAGAAGGGCTCACGAATGCCGCCCTCCCACTGGCGCCCCTTCCCGCCTCGCAGGGGCAGGTTGCTCGTGGAGAAGGCGTCGCCCGAGGACACGCCGCCATTGTCCGAGGTGAAGCACACGATCGTGTCCCTTGCCAGGCCGAGCTCGTCGAGCTTGGCGAGCACGATCCCCACCGCACTGTCCATCGACTCGATCATTCCTGCGTAGATCGGGCAGTCCTGGACCTGCCGCACCGCGAGGCGGCGGTCAAAGAGGAAGCGCTCGTCGGCCAGGCCCGCGGCGTGGGCTTTCTCGCGGTACTTCCTCCAGAGGGGCTCCGTGGTCTGGATGGGGCTGTGCACCGAGTAGAACGAGAGGTAGGCGAGGAAGGGCTCGTCCTGGTGTTCTTCGATGAAGGCAGCGGTCTCTTGGCCCAGGCGTATCGGGAGCGACTCACCGTCCGGGCCCGACTCGAGGTTGGGATTCGTGTAGGGGCTGAAGTACCCGCCGCGCGGACTGCCCATATCCCAGCCTCCCGCGTTCACCTCGAAGCCGTGATCGGTCGGCCATGACCCTTTCGATCCCAGGTGCCACTTGCCGGCGAAGAAGGTGCGGTAGCCCGCGTCGCGCAGGACCTCGGCCAGGGTGTGCTCCCCGGCCCGCAGGTTGCGGTTGTACTCCGGAGGCAGGTGGCTGTCGTGCCGGCCGTTCTTGCCCCAGCGCTCACCCGTCGTGTCGCCGATCCAGGTCGTCACGCCGTGTCCGGGCGGGTACTTGCCCGTCAGGATGCTCGCCCGTGACGGGCTGCACACCTGGCATGTGGCATACCCGCGGGTGAACTTCATCCCGCCCGCCGCGATCGAATCGATGTGCGGACTCTCATAGAAGGTCGAACCTTCGTTGGAGAGGTCACGCCAGCCGAGGTCGTCCGCGAGGATGAAGACGATGTTGGGCCGGCGCCGCACGGTCTCCGTTGCGGGGGTCGCGGCGCAGGAGAGCGCGAGCCCGATGAGGGCGAGCGCGGAGGCGGGCGAAAATCTGAAGGGCATACCGGCCACCTTATCCAGTCCGCGTGTCCGTGTCCGGCTCAGCCCTGGAAGTTCGATGGGAGCCCGTGAGCGAGTGTTTCGATCTCAGCAGCGCGACATGAAGTCCGGGTTACTGGAGCGCTCGGGGCGCTGTCCCTCGTCTCGAATCCGTCCTGCGAACTAGAAGTACCAGCGCAAGGCGATCAGCCCCAGCATGCCGTTGAACTCTTCGCTGGCACTGAAGGAACCGGCGGTGGTCTCGACCCTGCCGAGCAGGTCCTCGTGCTTGAGCTGCACCTCCAGCCCGTAGTGCTCGCCGAAGGGGTAGACCAGGCCGACGCCGAAACCGATGAAGGTCATCGGATCGCGGTCGGGCCCGTCGTCCACTTCGAGCTCGTCCACGTGGGACAGTTCGAGGAAGACGAAGGGCTCGGTGTGCTTGAAGCGAGCGACGTAGTAGCGCCCGCCGACCGTCGCTCGCCAGGACTCGCCGATGTCGAGGTCTATCGTCTCGGCGGCGATGTAGCCCGTGGTCGATCCGATCAGGGGAACCTCGAAGTCCAGTCCGAAGGTCTTCCCCTCCACAGCGTGGTCGCGCTCCTCGGTATCCTCACCCTCGGTGATGACTCCGACGTAGTCGAAGGAGCTGAACACCCATTGCCTGAGCCCCACGCTGGGGCGCACGTCCGGTCTCTGGGCGCTTCCAGCCTGCGGCCACGCGCCCCCGCTGGTCGCGCTGCAGGCGCCCAGCAGGCTCAGGGTCAGGGCGCCCAGGATCGTCTTGCACAAAACCATTGAGTCCTCCGCGTTCTCTTTCGTTGGGCGGCATTGGCCGCCACAGATCATTCAATCCTTTGGGATGGACTCCAACCACGGAAAAGCGCCGGCGAGCTCACGCGTCGCGGAGGATCGGGCCCCGAGACCCGTCCAGGGCATCAACGGGGCGCCGGATCGAGCCGCTCGAGGCGTGCGCGAAACTCGTCTGCCTCCGCACTGCGACCCTCCCGCCCGAGACAGTCGATCAGGTAGCGCAGGATCGGCGCGCGCGAGGGGGCCAGCCCGTGTGCTTCGCGCAGGGGTACGATGGCCTCGGCCGTGCGGCCGACCTCCATCAGGGAGATGCCCAGGTTGTAGTGCATGCTCGCGCCGGTCCGGCCATCGCGGAGCAGGCGCTGGAAGACGGGCACCGCCTCGGCGTAGCGCTTCGATTGGATCAAGCAAGAGCCGAGCATGTTCCGGGCGTAGCTGTTCTCGGGGTTTGCAGCGAGGACCTCGCCGAACAGGGTGGCGGCCTCTCGCCAGGCGCCGGCGTTCATGCGCGCCTCTCCGCTCATCAGCTTGCGGTGCAGGGGAGCGGTCTCGGCCGGCCCGGGCAACTCGCAGGGCGCCAGGGGGTGCGGCCACTCGTCGGCCTCCTCCGCACCGGCGCCGACGTAGCCCAGGGCGCGGATGCGGGCCAGCAACTCGTCGTCGAGGGCGTCTTCTTGACCCGGATCGAGGGCCGGCAGTCCCACCGCGCGGGCGATCTCGGCGCGGTAGGGCGCGACCTCGCGCACACCGGACGCCAGCAGGTCATGCGCCTCGTCGGGGTCCGCGCCGAGGTCGAAGAGTTGCGGCCGGGAGCTGTGGACGTACTTGGCCTGCCGATCGAGCCAGCCGGCGATCGGGCTCCAGCCGTAGTAGTAGAAGCCGTTGTAGGACTCGAAGTAGACCCCGCGTCCGCTCGGTGGATCAGCGTGGAACAGACTCAGGCCGTCCAGACCTCCGGGTGCGCTCTCCGCTTCCAGGCCGAGGGCATCGATCAGGGTCGGGTGGACATCGACCACGCTGACGATGCCATCGCTGCGCTCGCCGGCACGCCGCCCGTCTGGGAGTCGCAGCAGGAACGGCACGTGCAGGGTGGACTCGTAGCAGTAGGTGGCGTGGGAATACTCCTGGTGCTCACCGAAGGCCTCGCCGTGGTCCGCCACCACGAGCACCGTCGTCTCGGACAGGGCGCCCTCGGAGCGCAAGGCATCGAGCAGACGGCCGAGCTGGTCGTCCATGGACGCCACCTCGCCCAGGTAGGCGTTGCCGCTCGCCGCGCCGGTGGTGAACTCGGCCGGCGGTGAGTAGGGCGCGTGCGGATCGAACAGGTGCACCCACAAGAAGAAGGGACGCTCGCGATCGCGCGCTGCGAGCCAGGCCAGGGCGCCCTCGACCACCTCGCGCGCCTCGCGTGCCGAGAAGTGTGCGTCGGACGTGATCCCGCGCTGGGCCGGCGCGTCGTACTGTTCGAATCCCTGGTCGAGACCGAAGCTGGAGTCGAGCACCGCCGCGGCGATGAAGGCAGCGGTCTGGATGTCCGCCTCCCGCGCGCGCTCGGCGAGGGTGCGAGCGGATTGAGGGACCGGGCTCACACCGTTCTCGCGCACGGTGTGCCGCGGTGGAGTGAGCCCGGTCATCATCGAGGCGTGCGAGGGCAGGGTGATGGGCGTCACCGTATGCGCCCGGGCGAAGACCAGGGACTCCTCCGCAAGGCGGTCGAGGTGGGGCGTGACGCTGGGCGAGCGCCCGTAGCAGCCCAGGGCGTCGGCGCGCGTCGTGTCGAGGGTGATCAGGAGGGCCGAGCGGGGAGCGGGCTCATCTCCCGCCCGGCCGCAGGCTGGGATCAGGGCAGCCAGCAGCAGCGGGCACGCGACCAGGCGAAGTCGCCTTCGGCTCATCTCTGGCGCCCGGCTCGGATCATCCATGGGCGGAGTTGCTTCGAGCTGAGACTGCGCCGCGGCTCTGCTCAGGAGCCGTCGCTGTCATCGGCGCTTGGAGTCTCGGAGATCTCATCCTCGACGATGGCCTCGTCCGGCACGATCGCCTCGGCGGGGAGTTCTTCCTCGGCCACTTCCTCTTCAAGGACCTCCCCGTCCTGAAGGACCGTATCAGTGAGGGTCTTCTCCTCGGGCAGGGTCTCGTCTTCGACCGCGGGCTCCGGTGCGGCGGGAGGCTCGACGGGCTTCACCATGTCGGTCATGCGCTTGGTGAAGTTCGTCTGGTTGTACAGAGCGATCTCGTACACCCACGGACCGAGGCGCTCGTTGAGCTCGGTGGCAGTTGCCGCCGCGCCCTCGGGATCCAGGGCCGACGCGTCGGCCTGCCCGTCATCGTTACCTTCCTCGCTCACCGGCAAGGGCCCCATGGAGGCCACGGCGGCCGGTCCCTCTTCGTCGAAGGAGGCCTGGAAGGTCGCAAAATGCTTCTCGTCCACGGTGTGCACCGTGGCGTCCACGCGCAGACCCTCGAAGGTCCAGAAGGTCGCGACGGTCGGTTCCTCCGAGCCTTCGAATCCCTCGGCCGGCAGCACGTCCTGGAGGTTCAGGTACTCCAGGGCGCCACACAGGCCGTTGGCCACCGATGCGTACTTGAGCTCGTGTTCAGCGGGAATGCCGTGGACCTCGTAGTTTTCATCGTCGCGGGAACCCTTGGAGACGGACAGGTGCTCGCCGTCTGCATGGGCGAGCTCGACCGCCTGCACGGCATCGCGCTCGACCTTCAAGATTGCCTTGTCGAGCCAGGCCGCCGCATCGAGGGGCAGGGAGAGGTCGCCCTCGGCGAGCCAGGAGCGCGCCTGGCCGGGAATGCGCACGTAGGTCGAGGCCGCGCCGCCTCCTTGGCGTCGGTTGCCCACCAGGAGCTCCGCCAGCTTCGCGCCCGATCCGTCGGCCAGGACGAGCAGGGTCGAGTTCGCGCCCTCGCTGTCCACATCCTCGACTCCCAGGCGCGTGTAGCGCGCGGGAACGTCGGTCTTGGCCTCGATCTTTTGCAGCTCGGCAGCCGCGAGGATCGTCTTGCGCACGGTCTCCATCTTCGCGGGGTAGTACGCCTTCTGCACCAGGCCCCAGACGCCGTCGCGGGTCGAGACGGTGTAGCTGCCCTCGGCGTCGGTGACCGTGATGGCGGCGATGTCGTTCACCGACGCCATCAGCTCGGGGAACAGGCGCCCGAGCTGCTCGCTCGCGGTCGCTTTGGTCTCTCCTTGCCGCACGGCCACGGTGGCGACGATCAGGATCAGGGCTGCGGCCGCGGCGGCTGAGAGCGATTTCAGATTGCGGGTCATGTCAGCATCTCAAACGGAACGGGCGCGGGAGCGCATCATCGCCAGCAGGGCGATCAGCGCCGGGAGCGCGAGGGGGAGTACGAAGATGTTCAGGAGCTTGAGCTGCGAGCCGAGGCGCTCGATGTCCTTCTTGAGCTGGTGTTTCACGTCGCGCAGCTCCTTGCGCGTGCCCAGCCGCTCGGCGCGAAAGGCCTCGATCTCGGCCTGCTGCTCTGGCGAGAGGATGATTGCGCTGACGCCGCCTTCCTTCTGGCTCTGGAGCTCGTTGATCTTCTCCTCGGTCTCGCGCAAGCGCTGCTCCAGCTCCTGCTCCTTGTTGCGGAAGCGGTCCTCCGCGACTCGCCGGATCTCGGCGACCCGGTCGAAGGGGCGGTTGAAGCGCGCGCGGCTGCGCAGGCTGATCAGGTCGTTGCTGCCCGAGAGGTTGTCCAACACGTTGATCACCAGGTCGGCGTTGTTGGCCGAGGGGATCGCGATGCGGTTGCCGAAGAAGTTCTGCACGTTGACCCACCAGCGGTCCTCAAGCATGTCCGCGTCGGCGATCAGCACCACGTTGATGTCCCGCTCGGAGGCGGCGCGGTGGGGGGTGACGGCCTCCTCCTCCGCGGGCGCGTCCTCGCTCTCGGGTGCCCCCTCGGGGGGGCCGTCGGGGTAGGCGCTCGTCGTCGGTCCGCTGACGCGGGCCGCGACGGTCAGGGGGCTGCCACCGGGCAGAAAGCTCTCCAGCAGGCTAGTGGGGTTGGGCTGCAGGGCAACCTGCATGCGGTCGATCTCCATCGACTCGGAGCTGGTCTCGATGATCGGCGTGAAGCTCGTCGAGGCGTCGGGCAGCGCGCGCAGGGCGCCGACCGTGGCCATGTTGATCTCCTTCGTGAGGTTGCTGGTCACCGGGTCGTCGCCGTTCACTTCCCCCTCGCCAAGGTGCAACCAGGCGACGTATTCGATCGGCTGGCTACCCATCACCACGCGCTGGGCGTTCAGTCGGTCGCCGACGATCTTCTGGTCGGCCAACTCGACACCCCAGGCCGCGAGCAACGGGCCGAGGTCTGAGGTGCGGTCGGCGGTCAGGGCCGCCAGCTGGTTGTTGGGATCCTGGGGTACCTGCTGCACCTCGCAGTGAGGATCGACGAAGGCCAGCAGGCGCCCGCCGCCCAGCACGAACTGGTCGATCGAGTACAAGAGCTGCGGGCTGAGCCCCTGGGGATGGACGAGCATCAGGATGTCCACCTCCGCAGGGATCTCGGTGGCCGTCGCTTGCAGGGTGCGCACCTCGAAGGCCTGCCTGATCTGGTCCACGATCAGCCACGGCTCGGGAATGGCCTGCGGATTCATCGGATTGAACGGGCCGCCTTCCACGGGCAGGGTGCTCAGCAGGCCCACGACCTTTTTCTCGGGGAAGGCGAGGTTGTAGATGAGCTTGGTCAGGTCGTACTCGAGGAACTCCTCCCGGCCCACCTGGAAGAAGGGAATGACCTCCTCCTCGTCGGTGCTGTTGGTGCCCGAAAGGCCGAAGTAGAGCAGCTCGCCGGCGGCGTTGACCGGGACGCCTTGCATCCCGTAGGCGACGGCGCGGTCCTCTTCTTCGGAAAAGGGCTCGGGGTCGCTCACGAACAGTCGGAGCCTGGTTCCGGCGCGGCTCGTGTACTCCTCGAGCAGCTCCACGACGCGCTGGGCGTAGCGCTTCAGATCTGGGTAGTCGGTCGCCAGGCCGCGCGAGAAGTAGAAGCGCAGGGTGACCTCCTCGTCCATCGTGGCGAGGATGTTCTCGGTGCCCTCGGAGAGGGTGTAGAGGCCGTTCTCCGTCAGGTCGAGGCGAGCGCCGCGCAAGAGCGCGCCGCTGGCCATATTGACGGCGAAGAACAGGGCCAGGGCGACCGCCAGCCCCGCCAGAGAGATTCGCTGCTTGTTCATGTCAGGCCTCCTAGGCGGCTTTCTTGAGGTCGATGATGATCGCGTTGGCGACCAGGAAGCAGCCGATCAACGAGCCGAAGAAGACGACGTCGCGCACGTCGATGACGCCCCGGGTGATGTCGTTGAAGTGGGTCAGGAAGCTGAAGGAGGCGACCGTCTCGGTCAACACCTCCGGCGCCCAGCCCGAGACCCAATCGAGCACGACCGGGAACCCGCTCAGGACGAAGCAGAGCAGTACGAAGATCGTCGTGACGAAGGCGATCACCTGGTTGCGCGTGATGGCCGAGATGCAGGCGCCGACGGCCAGGCAGGCGCCCGCCATCAGGAAGCTCCCGATGTAGCCGGCGAAGATCACGCCGTGGTCGGGCTGGCCGAGGTAGGCGGCGGTGATCCAGGTCGGGAGCGTCAGCAGCAGGGCGATGCCCGTGAAGCACCAGGCGGCGAGGAATTTGCCGCACACGGCCTGGGTCATGGAGATCGGCTGGGTCATGAGCAGCTCGATCGTTCCCGATTTTCGCTCCTCGGCCCACAGGCGCATGGAGATGGCGGGGATCAGGAACAGGTACAGCCAGGGATGGAAGGCGAAGAACGGCTGCAGGTCGGCCTGCTCCCGTTCGTAGAAGCCTCCAATGTAGAAGGTGAACACTCCGGTCAGGACCAGGAAGAAGAACAGGAAGACGTAGGCGACCGGGGTGGCGAAGTAGCCGCCCAGCTCGCGCTTGAAGATCGAAAACGTGATGCGCATGGGTCTTGCAGCTCTCAGCCGGCGGTGACGGTGTCGGGATTCTGGGGGGCGGCCGCCTCGCTCGCACGGTGCTCGTCCGCGGAAACGCCCGTGGTGATCTCGCGGAACACATCGTCGAGGCGTCCCTCGGGCGATCTCGCCTTGAGCTCCGCCGGCGTGCCGTCGAACAGGATGCGTCCCTCGGAGATGATGATCGCCCGCGTGCAGACCGCGTCGACCTCTTCGAGGATGTGGGTCGAGAGCACGATCACCTTGTCCTTCGCCATCTCGCTGATCAGGGCCCGCACCTCGTGCTTCTGGTTCGGGTCGAGGCCGTCGGTCGGCTCGTCGAGGATCAGCACCTCCGGGTCGTGCAGGATCGCCTGGGCGAGGCCGACGCGGCGCTTGAAGCCCTTCGAGAGGGTCTCGATGCGCTGGTGCAGCACGCCCTCGATGTGGACCTTGCTGACGACCTCGGCCATCCGGCTGGGGCGCTCGGCTGCGGGGATGCCGCGCACCTCGGCGATGAACTCGAGGAAGCTCTGGGGCGTCATGTCCGCGTAGAGCGGCGCGCCTTCCGGCAGGTAGCCGATCTTGCGCTTGACCTCGATCGGCTGCGCGCTCACCTCGTGGCCGCAGACCGTGGCGGTCCCGGCGCTGGGGTCGAGGAAGCCCGTCAGCATCTTCATGGTGGTGGACTTTCCGGCGCCGTTGGGGCCGAGGAAGCCGAGCACCTCGCCTCTCTGCACGGAGAAGCTGATGTCGTCGACGGCCTTCAGGTCGCCGAAGGTCTTGGAGAGGTTCTTGATCTCGATCATGGCGCGAGGTCGCGGGAACGGTTCGGTGGCGGGGCCAGGAGGCTGCTCGGACTCACCGGGAGTGGTGCTCACAGAACAGCGCGAGGATTCTACGGACCCGCGGTCCGGGGGCAAGGGATCAGTGGGCTCAGCCGGCTTTCGCCATCCCTACGGGGGCCTCTCTGCGCTGTTGGAGAGCCTCGCGCGAACTTCCGCCATGCCCTCGCCTGTCGCCCGTTCCCCTGCTAGGTTCACGCCGCTCCCCGGGCCCCCCCCAACCGCGACCACCTGCACAGTCATGCACGCCCTCCTCGCGATTGCCGCTCTCACCTTTCTGACCGAGGCTCCAGCCCCCGTGGGCGACATCGTCCCCCGCACGATTCCGCCCTTAGAAGAGGTCTCCGAGGAGCCCGCCTGGTCGGGCGGCGTGACCATCGGTCTCTTTGACGCCAGCGGCAACACCGTGCGCAGCAGCGCCAACCTGACCGGTGACGCCGTTCGCCGCCGCGAGGAGGACCGCACGACCGTCGGGGCCTGGTGGAGCTGGGCGGAGGAGGAGAGCAACGCCGGCCTATCGAGCGTCAGCGAGCGCAGGGTCGGCGGCAAGGCCCAGTACGACCGCTTCTTCTCCGGCCCGTCCTACGCCTACGGCAACGCCACCGCCGATGCGGATCACAAGGCCAATCTCGATCTGCGCTGGACCGTAGGTGCCGGCTACGGCCGCCAGTTTCGCGAAGAGGAGGCCCTCAAGGTCTCCGCCGAGATGGGGTTGAGCTGGTTCAACGAGGCCTTCGGCGCAGCCGCCGCCAACGAGTACGCCACGGTGCGCGTGGCTTACAACATCGACTGGGTGCCGCAGGAGAAGTGGACCCTCTCCCAGGGCGCGGAACTGTTCCCCAGCATTGAGGTGTCCGATGACGTCTACACCAAGCTGGACTCGCGCGTCCGCTACGACGTGAACGGCTCCATGTACGCCCAGCTCCAGTGGGTCTGGGACTGGGACAACACCCCCGCCACCGGGCTCGAGCGCTCCGATCACCGCGTGTTCGTGACCGTCGGCTGGACCTTCTGAGCTCGAGAGCCTCCAATGGCGGGAGCGGCGAGCGCCGCCACGAGCCATGGAATTGAGCCCTCTCGAGATGACCCTGGCCCTGATCGTGGCCAGCCTGGGCGGTGCTCTCCTGCCCCTCGCGCGCCGCTGGAGCGCCGGAGGCCTGCACATCTTCGCCGCGGTCTCGGCCGGCATCTTTCTCGGCACGGTCTTCCTGCACCTTCAGCCCCAGCTGGCGGAACTCAGCGGCGAGCACGACTCGGCACCGTGGCTCGCGGCCCTGGGCGGCTTCCTGGGCCTGTTCCTGCTGGAGAAGGTCTGGCTGCGCGGCGGCGGCGCGAGCCTGGAGCTCGACGGGCACACCGTGCTGTGGGTCGCGCTCCTGGTCGGCTTGAGCGTGCACGCCTTCGTCGCGGGCATCGCCCTCTCGGCTCTGCTCGGCGCCTCGGCGGGGGCGAGCGTCGTGGTGCTGCCGATCCTGTGGCACAAGATGACGGAGTCCTTCTCCCTGGCGACCGTCATGAAGCTGGCGGGCGTGGGGAACGGGCGCGGGCTCCTCGTCCAGATCCTGTTTTCCGTCATCACGCCCGCCGGGTTGCTCTTGGGGGCGAGCTTCGCCGCCGGCGGCCCCGCTTTACAGCCCGTCCTGCTCGGCTTCGCCAGCGGGACCTTCCTCTATGTCGCCGTTTGCGACCTGCTGCCGGAGGTCTTCCACGACCTCGACCGTCGGCGCGACCGCGTGCTCGGCCTCCTGGCGGGAGTGATCGCCGTCGGCGCCCTGCCGCACCACCTCGATGGGGATCCCGGCTTCGTGCCAGTCTTCCTGCGCCAGAGCCTCGACGTGTTCGTCGCGATGGCGCCCTATCTGCTCGGCGGGTTCATCGTGGCTGGCCTCATCAGCCAGCTGATCCGCCCCGCGTGGCTCGCCCGTCACCTCTCGGGCAACGACATCTCCTCGGTAGGCATCGCCTCGGTCGTCGGCGCGCCCTTGCCGCTCTGTTCCTGCTCGGTGATTCCCGTCGCCGTCGCCCTGCGGCGCTCGGGGGCGAGCAAGGGAGCCACCAGCGCCTTCTTGATCTCGACTCCCGAGACCGGCATCGACTCGGTCAGCGTGACCTGGGCCCTGCTCGACCCGCTGATGACCCTCGTGCGCCCCCTGGCCGCGGTGGGCAGCGCGCTCTTCACCGGCATGACGGTCAGCCTCTTCGCCCGCAGCCGCCACGACGATGTCCCCGGCGCGGGGCTGGAGGACGACGGCGGCGGCTCGTGCTGCGAGAAGGCGGCGGCGATGACCGCGCCCGTGGAGGAGCGACCGGTGGGGAGCGGAAACCTGTTCGTGCGGGCCCTGCGCTACGCCTTCGTTGACATGCTCGATGACCTCGCCGGCGCCCTGCTGGCGGGCATCCTGCTCTCGGGGCTGATGACCGCCCTGATCCCCGACGCCTGGTTCGACGGCGCGCTCTTCGCGGGCGCTTCGGGTCTGTTCGTGATGCTGTTGATCGGCGTGCCGATCTACGTCTGCGCGGCGGCCTCGACGCCCCTCGCCGCGGCGATGGTGCTCAAGGGGCTCAGCCCTGGAGCCGCTATCGTATTCCTGCTGGCCGGACCGGCCACGAACATGGCCACCCTGGCGGTCATGGCGCGCACCCTCGGCGCGCGGGTCGTCGCGGTGCACATCGCCGGCCTGGCGACGGTGACGCTCGTCATGGGCTTCGCGGTCGACTGGCTCTATCGGAGCCTGGGGCGCGAGCTGGTCGCGCGTGCCGGCGAGCACCACGCGGCACACGGCGGCTGGCTGGGCCCCGCCTGTGCGGTCGTCTTCGGCCTGCTGCTGGCGGCGGCCCTGTGGCGCACCTTCGTGGGTGGCTCGTCGCCCGCGCCGGACGCCGCCCTCAGGTCCCCATGATGTGGTAGCCGGCGTCGACGTAGACCGTCGAGCCGGTGATGCCGCGACTGAGGGGGCTGGCCAGGAAGAGGCAGGTGTCCCCGACCTCGTCGGCGGTCACGTTGCGCCGCAGGGGCGCCTTCTCCGCGATGTTGTCGAGCATCGTGCTGAAGCCCGTCACGCCGGCTGCCGAGAGAGTTCGGACCGGTCCGGCGCTGATGGCGTTGACGCGGATGCCCAGGGGGCCGAGGTCCGCGGCCAGGTAGCGCACGCTGGCCTCGAGGGCGGCCTTGGCGATGCCCATCACGTTGTAGTTGGGGATCACCCGCTCGCCTCCGATGTAACTCAGGGTGATGATCGAGCCCTCGCGGCCCTTCATCAGGGGCAGCGCCCGCCGAGCGACGGCGGTCAGGGAATAGGCGGACACCTCGTGGGCGATCATGTAGCCGTCCTTCGTCGTGTCGAAGAAGCTGCCCTGCAGCTCCTCGCGCCTGGCGAAGGCGACGGCATGCACGACGGTGTCGAGGCTCGCGAACTCCTTCCGGATCTGGGCGAAGGCCTCGTCGATGGTCTCGGGTGCGGTCACGTCGCAGGGCAGGACGAGCGAATCGGGGCACTCGGCCGCCAGCTCGCGCACGTTCTTCTCCATGCGCTCGCCCATGTAGGTGAAGCAAAGCCGCATGCCCTCGCGCGCGAGGGAGCGGGCGCAGCCCCAGGCGAGGGAGCGCTTGTTGGCCACGCCGAGCACGAGTCCAGTCTTGCCTTTGAGGGAGATCTGCATGAGGGATGGGTCGGCGTCGCTGGGGCACGGCGGTGAGCGCGGGATGGTAGCCGCGGGAGGGCCCGGTTCCAGTCCCCCTCCGCGTCGGCGTCAATGAAAATGGGGAATCTCCCCCCCCGGCCCGGGCTGTGGGTCGGCAGGGCCCACTTCCCTGTTTAGGGATGGGCCTCCCTGGATGCGCGCGAACCGGTCGCCGAGCCCCTGGAGGCCCTCATGCCGGAACTCTCGGATACCGCCCACGGGCGGGCCGGCAGGATGATGATCCTGCTACGCCTCCTGCGCGGCGTCGGCGTTGCTGCGCGCGGCGATCCCCATCGATCGGGTTAGAAGCGCGCTCGCTCGCTGCGCCCTTGCTGGGTAGGGCACGCCACCTATTGCCCGAACGTCACGGAGGAACGCCGGCGACGGAAGGACCTCGCCCCCACCTACTCCGGCGAAGGCGTCTTCGTTTCACCGAGGATCATCCTCATCGGACATCCAGGCTGCCTCCGGAGATCGCTCTTTCACGAGCGAGCGCACTCCTGAGCCGAATACGGTGATCTGTGCGTGGGTTTTCGGGGATTCCTGGCGACCTGAACGGGCCGGTCTCGTTCAAGATGGAGAGGCTCACTCGGAGTCGGATGCTCTTCCTCCAACCGTTTTTCGAGCAATTGATGAACAATTTTTCGTGCCTGACCGTCGCCGTTCTGCTCGCCGTTCCCGCCGTCGCTCAGCAGGGACCGATCCGCATGCACTTCGACATGCACGTCGATCCGCTCCCGCAGATTCCCCTGCCTCAGAAGATGCAGGTATTCGATCTGCGGGTCGGGAACATGGAGTGGGTGCTGGATCAGGTTGAACCCCTCGATGTGGACATCTCGTTCCTGGCGGTGGGGGAGTTCGGGGAACTTCTCGTGAACCAGGGCTCCGCCGGCGCCGGCGCGGCGGTGCTGCGGCGCCTGTACGACGCGGGAGGGCAGATCGGTGCCCACTCGCACAACGAGTGGCGCGTCGGTCCCTTTGACTGGCCCTCCGTTCCGCCCGGGCCGACCCTCGACGAGTGCCGGCAGAGCTGGCAGCACAACATCGACTGGGTCGACGCCGCCATTCTTCTGGCCTACGGCGGGAGTCCGCCCGAACCCCTTGCCACCATCAACGCCGTCAAGGGATCGCACCTGCCGAGCAACGAGCCGGACTATCACACCTTGATGGACGAGTTCGGGATCGAGGTGCGTGAGCCGGGTCCCGAAGAGGACTACTACGGCTGGTACGACCACCACATCTGGCATCCCTTTCGTCCCTCGAGCGCCAACTACATGGGCGAGGACCTCGGCGCGCCCTTCGTTCAGGTTACCCAGGGCGCGGTGATCGGCCTGGCGGGGATCCACCATGGCGTCATGCAGGACATGACCGCCGCAAACGTCAAGCGGCAGTTCCTGCAGCTCTATGTGAACTGGCGTTTCCAGGACCGCATGGGATCAGGCGAGAAGGTCTGGTGCTGGGGCTGGGGGAGCCATGCCCACGACTTCAATGGAGGATCGGTGAGCCGAGCGGACCTGGTGGACGTCGTCGCCTGGCTGGACACTCATTTTGCGGCACGCACCGAACCCAGTGGTTCGGACACGATGGTCTGGTCAACGCATCAGGCCACGCGCGACGCCTATCTCGCCTGGGAAGCCGCCCATCCGGGCGTTTCGTCCTTCTCCTTCGATTCCCTGACCGTGGATTGGAGCGAGTACCCCTGGCTGCGCCCGGTGGCGGAGGAGATGACGGAGTTCGCCTGGCTGGCGGACCTGTCACCAGGGAGCGGAGTGGAGGCCTACCTCCTTGAGGCAGGCACCGGTGACGCGGCCGTGATCGCATGGACTGACGGGGGAGACACCGTGGTCGACCTCTCCGCCTGGGTCGGCCCGGCTGTACGGGTGGTGGGTCTGGAGACGGGCACCCTCTACGCGGTGAACAACCCGGGAGCCGTCGAGGTCGGAGCGGAGCCGGTGATCGTCACCGAGCGCGGCGCCTCCTGCCCCGCGCCCCAGAACTACTGTGTCTCGCTTCCCAACTCGAGCGGCGCCCCGGCTGCAATGAGCTGGAGCGGAGTGCCCGGGGTGGGGGTGAACAACTTCTCGCTGGTCGTCACAGATGCCGCCGCAGGGCAGTTCGGCATCTTCTACTACGGCGCCCAGCAGGTCTCGGTCCCCTTTGGCAACGGCTTTCGCTGCGTGGGTGGTTCGGTCTTCCGGCTGCCGGTCATCACGACCAACTCCGCCGGAGGGGCGACCTACGCCCTGGACTTGACCGCACCGCCCCAGCCTCAAGGGCAGATCGAGGCAGGCCAGACCTGGAATTTCCAGTTCTGGTTCCGTGATCCCCCCGCCGGGGGGGCGGGATTCGACCTGTCGGACGGTCTTCAGGTCGGGTTCTGTCCGTGACCGAGATCTGCGTCTACGATTGATAGCGAGGGCACCCTTGCCTCGCGCCCCGCCCGCGCTCCATCCCCCTCCAACCGGGCTCTCTCTCCCATTCGAATCTCTTGCCTCCATGACGCGATCGCCCCTCGAGACCGTGCTTTCAAGGCCACAGCCCTCCGCGCGCGGTGCCACGCCTCCTGCCGACCGAGCGCTGCGCGGGGCGAGGGCCATGATGCTGGGCGCCAGTCTGTGCCTGGGCCTGTGGGCGACGAGCCCGATCGCCTCCGCCCAGTGGGATCCCGGCAACGCCGAGTGGGGCAAGGTCGCTCCCGAGGACGTGCGCGTGATGACCTGGAACGTCCACGACACCCTCTGCAGTTCCAACACCAAGGTCGAGGGCACGAACGACTGGACGGCTTTGGCGCGTATCGTGGCCGCTCTGCGCCCAGACGTCCTGATGCTCCAGGAGTGCGGTGACAACAGTGGCAACGGCACGGGGTCGGGGGTGGACTCCGTCCCCGAGCTCTTGGCGACGGTGCAGCTCTTCTTCTTTGGAGGTACGGACCCCTTCAACGGGGGGGAGGTGACCGCCTACGTGCGGAAATATGCGCCGGACTACAACCTGACCTTCCGCTTCGTCAGCACGCTCACGGACAACTTCAACCGCAACATCATCCTCACGAACATTCCGTTCTCTGATCTGAACGGGGACGGGACGAGCGCTTACTCGGACCTGCCTTTCATCGCTGCGGATGAGTACGCACCCGGCGGTACCGGTGGGATCCGGGGCGTGCAGTTGCTCGAGTTGAACCTCCCCGACTCCATCTACGCCGGTGACCTGGTGGTGACGAACGCGCACATGAAGGCCGGCTTCGAACAGTCGGATCATCTCCAGCGCGTGGCGGCGGCACAGAACACGGCCTACATCATCGACTACTGGTATGGCGGCGCAGGCTCCTTCCAGCCCGATCCCAACGGGCGGATCAGCGACAATCCTCCGGCGACGAACGTGCTGGGCCCGGATACGGCAGTGATCATGGCGGGCGATTGGAACGAGCAGGAGGGAAGCGGCGGGAACAAGGGCCCGGCGGGCTGGATCTCGGAGGCGGAGGACGCCGACCCCGGAGCCAGCGACGGGACCGACCGCGACCGCAGCGACAGCACCGTCGACAACGCGGAGCACTTCTTCACGGGCGACTCCGACACGCTCGGGAACTCGAAGCTCGACTACATCGCCTGGCAGGACAGCATCGCCACCCAGCGCCTTTCCTTCGTCTTCGACACCGATGGCACGCCGATCGGTGCCCTCCCGCTTGAGATCCTCGGTTTTCCCAATCCCAACGCCGCGAGCGGCTGGGCGGCGGACCACCTGCCGGTGATCGTGGACGTGATCCTGCCCCAGGGTTGCAGCGACTCGGTTTCCTACTGCGTGGGCGCGCCCAACTCGGCCGGCTCAGGAGCGAACATCCTCTCGCTCGGATCGACCAGCGTCTCCATCAACGACCTCTCCCTGGTGGCTCAGGCGGCGGTGCCCTCGCAGTTCGGCCTCTTCTACTACGGTCCCCAGCCGGCCCAGGTCCCCTTCGGTGACGGATTCCGCTGCGTCGGTGGCGGGAGCACGGGCACCTTCCGGCTCAATCCGCCCCTGATGACGGATTCCTTCGGTGACGCGATCCGCGCCCTCGACATGACCCAGCCGCCCATGGGTTCGGGGAGCGGCCAGGTCACCGGCGGCTCGACCTGGTACTTCCAGTTCTGGTACCGCGATCCTCAGGGGCCCGGCGGCAGCGGCTTCAACTTCTCCGACGGCCTGCAAGTGGACTTCTGTCCGTGAGGGCGCCGGGGACCGCCTGATAGGGGAGGGCGCGCGGGGGTGAGTCCTCGGACCTCGTCACGGCCCCAGCCTCCAGACCGTCAGCGCGCTACGGACCGCTCCAGCAGCGGTCGGATCGCGGCCTCGAGCTGCACGGCCAAGCGCCCGTTCGCTTCCTCGGAGAGGTGTACCTGAGAGAGGAGCGACGCGGGGAATTCGTCGACGAGGCGAACGTTGTCCACGATCGTCGCCCCTTCCTCACGGGCCAGCTTCTCGATGCCATCCACAAGGTAATGGTGGATGTAGAGGGTGAAGTCGAGCCCCGGGATCTTGCCCTTCTCTTCCAGCTGCGCCTCGACCGCAGCGTACTCCGCGTCGTAGCCCCCCGCCGCCTCGGCGTGTTCGATGTTCTTCGGCGTCCTGATGGGCTGCGTGATCACCACGACATTGATCCCGTTCTTCCTCGCCTGGTCCAGGATCCTGGAATAGTTCGCGGTTGTGCGCGTGAGATGCAGGGCGCGGTGCTTCAGTGCGTACTCACGATCGATCGATGGGGCGTGGAACATCCAGCGGCCGCGCGCCCGAATGTGTGCGCGCGCCGCTATCTTGCGCATGCCTGCGTAGGCTGCCGAGTGCTCGTCGAGCCAGCTCTGCAGGCGCTGGCGCCAGTCCTCGTCGATTGCGCGGGAAGCGTCGTTGAACGCGCTGTAGATCGTGACGACATCAGGCTCGTAGTCCAGCAGTTCGTTCTCCAGCATCGCCACGATGTTGTCCGTATCGAGGTACGGGACGCCGCAGTTGATGACCTCGACTTCGCCGTGCTCCACACCCTCATCGAACAGGGCCTGAAGAAGGGCCGGGTAGGTGCCCGCGTCTCTGTTGTGGTAGCCGAACGTGCTCGACCCGCCGAGGCAGAGCACACGGAGCGCGCCGGGAGCTTTATCGGTCTGGAAGTCCGCTCCACGGAACCCGTGGTTGTTGATGTTGCAGGCCTCGGGCGTTCCAAACTCGAAGGTGCGGTTCTCCGGAAACTTGAAGTAGCCGGCGTACTTCTCGGACGGCCCCTCGTTCGTCTTCCAGGACTTGAACCCGAACTGCAGGTAGTAGGGATTGCATCCGTAGGCGAAGAACGAGACGACGCGAGCCGCGCCCTCCGAGAGCACCAGGAAGCCGAGCAGTCCCGCCAGAGCGAGCAGCATCTTGCGCGCCGGGCGCGGCAAGGCGCGCCGGGGGCGAGGACGGTCTCCGGGGGTACCGTGGAGGCTCGGGGAGTGGGATCGGGGATCGGGCATGGCGTTTCGCATTAAACCACAATGAAACATCCTAGCGTGCCAGAGGCATGCGCGGAGCGTGGCTTCCTCATGAAACTGATTCTGGCGCGGGGCCCGAGGATCCCGCCGGGGCTGCCAGCATCTCGCGGCCGGTCCTCCACGGAGCCTCCTGCCGCTCGGGGCCCTTGAATGCGGCCTGGTGAATGCCGCGAGGAGGAGAGGGGGCAGGCGGCGTGGATTTCAGTCAGTCGCAGAGGAGCGCGAGCTGGGGCGCCGCCCGGGCCTGGGCGGCGGCCGTGGAATCGGCGGGCAGGTGCGCGAGTTCATCGCCAGCACTCCCAGGCCCTGGGCACAAGCACCGCGCCTAGGCGAAGCCTCGTTCGATCTTCGCGTAGGCGTCAGCCGCCGAGTTGCAGACAACGCCATCGGCGTCGTTGATCATCTCGAGCAGCTTGTCCGTGACCGTCTCCTTGCTGTCCTCGAGCTGCCCGGCCAGATTGCCCAGGCTGTCGCAAGCCTCTCGCCGCCGGGTCGGGTCTCCGTCTTCGTAGAGAGCTAGCAGTTCCCTGATCCGCTCCCCATCCTCCGTGGGTCCGCCGCCGAACAGCTTGCTGAACATTCCCATTGCCTCTCGATTCTATCGTCTCGCCAGGGCGACCGATTCCTTGTCATCCTTCAGCGAGGAGACTCCACACCGATCCACCGCTCCAGAGTCCGACACGATCCTCGTCACCAGGCCCCCGGTCGAGGCGGAGAGGCGATTCCACGGGCCTCTCTCGACGCTGACTTCTGGCTGTCAGGGTCTCCTGACCCGTCCTTGCTGTCCGGGCGGCGTCCACGAGGATCGCCGTCGTCGGCCTGCGTGGGCCGCTCGACCTCCGACTGGTAGGGTACCCGGAGCGGTGTTGGCGCCCCGTGGGGTAGGGTGGGGCCATGCGACACCAAGCCCATCCGGAATGTCCGCGCGTGAGCCCTGCGCGCGTCTTGCGCCTGTGTGCACCGCTGCTGGTCATGGGGGGAGTTCAGCTGGCGGGCCTCGCCCAGGAAGAAGGGAGCGCGCGACTCCTGGCGCCCGTGCGTCTTCAGGCGGGGGGCGCGCCCATCGACGTCACCGTGGGCCACGCGGCGCCGCTCGTGATCGACATCGATGGAGACGGGCTGCGGGACCTGTTGGTGGGGGAGTTCGGGACCGGCACCTTTCCCCCCGATCGACTGCCCGAGGACATCGGCGGGTTCGAGCGCGACTCCTTCAGCCTCGGCAAGCTGCGCGTGTATCGCAATGTGGGGAGCGCAGAGGCTCCGCGCTTTGACGACTTCAAGTACCTGCGCGCGGGGAAGGAGGACGCGTCCATCCCCACCACGTGATGCATCAGCTTCTGTCCACAGTTCGTGGACTTCGATGCGGACGGAGACCTGGACATCCTCTCGGGTTCCTACACGGGAGAGGTCTACTACTTCGAGTGCACGGCGAGCGGCGAGTTCCTGCAGGGGCGCTATCTGACCGACAGCGAGGGAGCCCCTCTGCAGGCCGGAACCTCGATCACCCCCGAGGCTCTTGACGTGGATGCGGACGGGGACCTGGACCTGATCATCGGCACGCGGACCTCGGGCGTCTTCGTGGTCGCCAACGGTGGAACGCGGTCGGAGCCGAGCTGGGCTGTCGAGCCAACGCGTATGGAAACACGCGACGGTGAGGACATCGACGGCTCCAACGCCCACCACGCGGACTGGGACGGCGACGGGCGCAGGGATCTGATCGTCGGAAGCGAGTGGGGCGGCGTCCGCTGGCATCGCAACCTGGGGGAGAACGAGCGACCCTCCTACGCGGCCGCCCAGGTCCTGGTTGCTCGACGGCCCTTCGAGGAACGCAGCGAATCCGAAGAACCCGTCGGGCCCGGATCGCGCACCAAGGTGCACGTGACCGACTGGAACGGCGACGGGCTGGCGGACTTGCTGGTCGGGGACGTGCAGTGGCTGTACGAGACCCTGCCGCCTCTGACGGAGGAGGAGTTAGCTCGCAAGGCCGCCATCGAGCCGGAATACGACGCCTTGCGCGAGGCGTACGACGTGCGCGTCGAGGAGCGCAACAGCTACGTCGGCGAGCCCGGCGGGATCCCCGAAGAGGTCCTGGCCCGTTACCGGGCGGCCTCCGACGCACTCAAGCCCTTGTCGCGCAAGATGGCCGCCTTCCGTCGCAAGAAGTCCCATACCCACGGTTGGGTCTGGCTCTATCTGAGCGAGCCGGAGCAGGCGACGGGGGAGAGCGCGGCAGACATTGCACCAGGGACCGCGGTCGCGGTGGAAGAGCCTGTGGCTCGCCGTGAGTTCGGTCCCGCGCGCCTGGAGCTCTTCGCCGCACCCCTCTCCCAGACCGACTCTCTCGTTCGCGTGCGCCTGGTCCTCACCCTCGATGACGGCTGGCACGCCTACGAGACCGCTCCGCCAGGCAGTGGCTACATCCCCATGAAGCCCTCGCTGGACCTCCCCGACGGCGTGCAGCTGGCTCGCGACTGGCGCTGCGAGTCCTGGTCCATCCCCGCTCGCTCGGGCCGTTCAGCGACCTGGTTCGAGGACCAGGTCGAGTTCACCTGCGACCTGCGCCTGCTAGAGGCCAGTACGGAGGAGGTGGGCGTGCAAGTGGACTTGCAGGTCTGCGATGACAAGACCTGTCTGCCGCCCACGACCGTGCGCCTCTCCCTGGGAAAGGTGGTTCGCCAGGCGGACTCCACGACCCTGCGACTTGCTAGGTTGGACGCCATGTTGCCCCGTTTCGTCAAACGTTGGATCCCCAGCAAGGGCTCTTCGATCATGCCCATCGGCTCCAAGGCTCCCGACTTCTGCCTTACGGACGATCGCGGTGTGCAGCGCCGCGCGTCCGACTTCGCAGGCAAGCGATACCTGCTCTGGTTCTATCCCAAGGCGGGAACGCCCGGGTGAACAGCCCAGGGCAAGGGGTTCCGTGATCGAACCCCCCGCTACGATGACCTCGAGATCCAGATCCTCGGTGTGTCCTTCGACTCTCCGGAGGCCAACCGCGCCTTCGCCGAGAAGCATGACTTCGCCTTTCCGCTTCTCAGTGACGAGAAGCGCGGACTGGCCATGGCTTACGGCGCCTGCGAGGAGGCAGGTGCGCGCTTCCCTGCGCGCCTGACCTTCATCATCAGTCCCGAAGGCGTCGTGGAGCAGGCCATCGAGACCTCGGACCCCGCCGGACAGGCCCAGGCGATCCTGGATTCGATCTATTGATTGAAGCGGGCGCGGGGCAGCAGACCTGCGGTGCCCGCGTCAGGCCGGTCGCAGATCCGGTTGAGGGTTTTGACGTCCAGTTGAGGAGGTGCGGTGATGGTCATCGTGGGGGATGGGGGAGCCTTCGGTCGACTCAGGGCGACCTGGAAGGCCGCAATAGCGCGCGGAGGCTCCGAGGGCCCGGACTCGCGGACTGACAGATCGTCGTGAGCTCTAGCGGGCTTCTCCGAGCCAGGTTGGCCGGCATTCTCCGAGTGCTTGCCCTCTCGATCACGGAGAGCGAGCGCGTGGGAGGGACCAATCCTTGTCCCACGTGTAGCAGGGCAGGGCGCCTGGATTCACCGGATGGGTCCCTGTGTCGTCAGCGTGCAGGGCTCGCCGTCCGCCCGCACCGCCTTCTTCCTCCGGCATCGTGGGCTGGCCGCCGTCTGTGCGTCTCATCGGCGTAGGATGGGCCGCCGCCCTCAACGTCGGTCGATGCGGCAGCTTCAGGATGATCGAAACCCAACGGCTGCGGCTGGAGCCGCTCGTGGTCTCCCACGCGGAGGAGATGTTCGGCGTGCTCTCCGACGAGCGGATCTACACCTACCTGCCGACCGACCCGCCCGCCTCCCTCGACGCCCTGCGCGAGTCCTACGAGTTTCTCGCCAAGGGCGAGAGCCCCGACGGGCGCGAGCGATGGCTGAACTGGATCCTGATCTCCCGGGCGGAAGAACGCGCCCTGGGGTTCTTTCAGGCCACTGTGCGCGAGCCGGAATCTTGCAACATCGCCTACATCCTGAATCCTCGGCAGCAGGGAATGGGTCACGCTCGCGAGGCCTCGCTGGCGCTGATTTCACACCTCTTCGACACCTACGACATACCCGCGGTCGAGGCCTTCATCGACACGCGCAACGAGCCTTCGATCCGCCTCGTGCGGGCGCTCGGCCTGGTCCGTGCGCGCTCGATCCACGGTGCCGACGAGTTCAAGGGCGCGCGCAGCGATGAGTTCGTCTACCGCGTGGCGCGCGAGGACTGGCGCCCGGACGCCTGAGGAGGCGCAGATCCCCGATTGCGCTGCCCTATTTACCAGACCCTTGCCGGGATCATCGGGGAGCCGCCGAGAGGCGGGGTTTGGCCGCCGCTAGCGGTGGAGCCAGCGAGCCCGCATCCGCCCGGGCAGGCCCTGCAGGCGTTGCGCCTGGGCCCTGTCCGCTCGAATGGCCTTGATGCACCTTCACCTGCGGGCCGAATCACCGTATCTTTATCTTTGTACGGCGTCGGTCGGGGAACTCCCGAAGCGAGCGGCGTCGGCTTACCAGTCGGAACCAACCGGACAAGGACTCGATCGATGAAGAAGACCAAGCTGCTCACGGGCGCCCTCAGCGCCCTGATCCTGGTCGGTACGGGCATCCCCGCGGGTGCCCTACCGGGATGATGAAGTGCTCCCTCTTCGTCGCCCAGTTCGGGTGGCGGCCCTTCTCGAGGTGGTGGAGCAGGCGGCGGACCGGTGGGTCCCTCGGTCCCGGGTAGAGGCGGTGCCTCGACTCCCGCTGGCGGCGGCGCCGGTGCGGGTGCCCAAGTGCCCAGTACTCCTCGCAGCGCGAGCTCCAAGGAATACCTGCGCATCGAGTGGCGCTATCCCGTCCACCAGGAAGCCGAAGAGGCCCCGGTGGCCGGTACCGTCGCACGGCGCGCGCGCCGCGCACTGACCCGCGAGGAAGCCCTGCGGATGATCGCGGGCGAGGACCCGCGACCGCTGCTCGTCCTGCGCGAGTGCAAGTGGTGCAACGGGACCGACAAGGCCTTGCTCGGAGACGGCGCCGGAAACGAGAAGACCTTCCTTCTCGCGCGCTGGTTCCACTGCGTCAAGTTGCCCCAGGACGTGCTTGAGGATGACCACCCCTTCCGCAACCTGTTCGGCAAGAGCAACATCGAGCACCTGTTCGTCAGCTCACACGACGGCCAGAACCACATCCCCCTGGAGTCCGAGCGATCGCGCACGGAACTGTGGGAGGCCATGGGCACCCTGCTCGCCGAGGACTACAAGGTTAAGCACCGGACCTCTCTGAAGAAGGTCACGCAACTGCTCGACAAGTTCGATGTCGCGGACAGCCGCTACCAGAGCATCGTGGCGCGTCGGGACGAGATCCTCGAGGAAGAGGGTCCGAAGTCGCGCAAGCTGAAGAAGGTCTATCGGGACCTGGCGAAGATCGAGGCCGATCTGAAGCAGCTGCACGCGGAGTTCGGCAAGGCTTCGGTGATGGAACTCAAACGTCCCGTGGTGGCGCCGGCCCCCGAGGCCGCTCCCGCACCTGTGGGGGAAGCCGGCCTCTGAGCCGAATCTCTGCAAGAGACGTGATCGCACAGGCAGCGGGCGCCCCGGGCGTCCGCTGCTTTTCATGGGTAGGATGGCGATCGTGAACTACAGAGGCTCGAGACCTGTGGCGCTCCTGGCGGCGGCCTGCGCCGTGATCGTCGTGCCGGCGGGTGCTCTGCCCCAGGAAGGGCGGAGCGATCCCGAGGTGGAGCAGTTCGAAGAGGTCGATCCTTACACATTGGGCGAGCGCGAGCTCGAGTTACGCCTGGGCTACGAGCGCGTCGGCTTCTTCCCCTGGGCCGCCGGCCAGACCACTTCGGACGTGCGCGAGATGATGGGGGGGATCGAGATCCTGTGGGTTGAGACCGAGCACTTTCGCATCGGATCGAGCCTCAAGACCTACGATATCCCCGGCGACAAGGCGGAACGCGCGCTGTTGAAGAAGGAACTGGCGCGCCTCAAGAAACGCCTGGGCAAGCTGCGCGCGCCGCGTAACGAGCTCGACCCCTGGCTGCGCCTGCACCTTTACGCCCAGCGCATGGAGGAGCTCTACGCGGATTTCTTCGAGCGCTTCAGCCTGTCTCCTGCCGACTTCCCCGATGGCGCGCCGTACCTCGGCTATCGGGAGAAGTTCCTCGTGTTGATCTGCGCGCGCAAGAGTAGCTTCGGCCGCTACACGCGCATCTACCACGGTTCCGACCAGAGCTGGTCCTTCCGCACCGGGTTCACCGACGGCGCCATGTTCACGGGCCTGAGCGAGGAGGCTCTGGGAGAGACCTCCTTCGATCTGGACTCGGCGCTCTATTGCCAGCTCGCCTCCGACATGGTCCTCAACTTCAACGACGCCTACCGCGTCAACTACTTCCACTCGCCGCCCTGGTGGAAGTACGGCCTGGCCCATTGGTACTCGCGCCGCATCGATCCGCGCTGGACTGCGGCCTGCGGCATTCCCACGGGCAGGAGCTGGCGCGAGAAGGACAGCGAGTGGGAGGCCCGCGTCCGTAATCTCGTCAAAAACAAGTTCTTCGCCTCCACAGAGAAGCTCTTTGCCTGCGCCGACTACGACGCGCTGAACACCCGCGACCATCTGGTCGCCTGGTCGCGCGTCGAGTTTCTGCTCGAGCGCGAGGGCGCGGACCTGCGAGGGTTCCTGGACGGGATCAACTTGCGCAAGCCTGAGGGCGATGCGACGACCGCGGCCGCCAAGACCATCGAGCGCCAGCGTACGGCGCTCCAGAAGTCCTTTGGCCTGAGCCCCGCCGAACTGGACGAGGCCTGGGCCACGCACGTCAAACGGAACTACCGCAAGTAGGGGACGGGGCGCGAACTATTCGACGACGTGGACCAGAGCGACTTCGACTACGAACTGCCGAGCGACTCCATCGCCCAGGAGCCGACAGCGCGCCGGGACGAGGCGCGCTTGCTGGCTCATGAGTTGACCACGGGTGTCAGTCGCCACCGGCGCGTCCTTGACCTGCCCGAGCTGCTCTCGCCCGGCGACCTGCTGGTCTTGAACGACACGCGCGTCGTTCCCGCGCGCCTCTTGGGCCGACGACCGAAGGGTGGCGCCCTCGAGCTGCTGCTGGTCGAGGTCGTCGACGGCGATGTATGGCGCGCCCTCGTGCGGCCCGCGAAGAAGTTGCGCGCCGGGGACGTCTGCACGCTGGAGGGCGGCGCCCTCACGGCGCGAGCCCTCGAGCGCGAGCGAGACGAGAGGGGAGCGGCGGGAGCGTGCTGGACGGTGCTGCTCGAAGCGTGCGGCCCAGGTGGCGGTATCGCGGAACGCATCGAGGCCTGTGGGCGCATGCCCCTGCCTCCCTACGTCAGGCGCGCGCTCGACGATCCGCAAGGCGAGGCCGACCGCGAGCGCTACCAGACCGTCTACGCCCGGGCGAAGGGCGCGGTGGCGGCGCCCACTGCGGGCTTGCACTTCACGCCCGAGCTGTTCGAGCGACTGGAAGCGCGCGGCGTCGAGCGCGCCTTCGTGACCTTGCACGTCGGCCCGGGCACCTTTCGCCCCGTCGAGGTCGAGCGCGTGGAGGACCACCGCATGCACGCCGAGCGGTTCTGCCTGCCTCAGGCTTGCGTGGACGCCGTGGCGCGCTGCCGCGCGCGCGGTGGGCGGGTGGTCGCCGTGGGCACGACGGTCGTCCGGACCCTGGAGGCCTGCGTGACCGACGACGGCAGCCTCGAATCGCGCGAGGGTGCCACGGACCTGTTCATCGTCCCCGGCTACCGCTTTCGCGTGGTGGACGACCTGATGACCAACTTCCATCTGCCAAAGAGCACACTCTTGATGCTCGTCTGCGCCTTCGCACACCGCGAGGGCGAACACCCAGGCGAACGCCTATGCGAACACCCGCGCGTACTCGACCTCTACCGCACGGCCATCGACGAGGGATACCGCTTCTACAGCTACGGCGACTCGATGCTGCTGCAAGGCGGAGGCCGCGGAAGGGAGCACCCTTCATGATGTTCCTCGCGGGCATCGCTCTCTCGTCGCTCGCCGCGAGTTCGTCGAGCAGCGCGGCCTGCGCCCCGCAGCGCGAGCTGGAGATCACCGTGCTCGCGTCCGACGGCACCCGCCTGACCTCCGACGCTTTGCTCGGCGCCGTGCTGACTCTGCACGCCACCGCGCTGGCCCCCGACGGGACGCGCGTCGTGCTTCCGGGTGAGGCGCGCACGCTCTCGGAGCAGAGCGCGGCGACGCTCGCCGTCGAGCCCGGCACCCACGCCGTCGCTGTCACCCTGCGTGGGCGGCCTGCAGGCCTCTTCGAGGCGGGCATCGAGGTGCTCGAGAGCTTGGTGGAGGTCGGCGCCCGCGATGGAGCCACGCGCCTCGTCCTGCGCTCCCGCGCTCCCGATAGCCCTCGCGGACGCCTGCTGGTCAACATGCGCGCCGTCGGCCGCCTCCTGCGGGCGGGTAGCTTCCATCTGGCCTCGCCCCTGACCGGCACCCTGCTCGATCCCCGCCCGCGGGTCGCCGGGGGGACCGTGGCGCCGCTCTCGCCCCTGCCCTGCTTCGAGTGGATCGAGTTGCCCGCCGGCGCCTACGTCCTCGTGGCCGCGGCGCCTCCCGACGAGTTGGGAGGGGTCGACTGGGCCGCCCTGGCCGCGCCGCGGCTCACGGTCGACGTGGATCCGCACTTCGACCGCGTCGCGAACCTGGTCTACATGCCCGGCGGCGACCTGCGTCTGTCCCTGAGCGCCGCGAGCGGCGCCCTCGAGCGCTCGGGAGCGGCGCAGGTTTGCCTGGCGCGTGCGGGCGAGGGGATCGCCAGGCCGCTCTTCCCGAGCCTGGTGCCCGGTGAGTCAGGCCTCTCGCCACGCCTGCCCGCGGGCGATCATTGCCTCTTCGTGCTCGGCCCGGGCGCGGGGGAGGCCCAGATCGCGGTCCGGATCGAGACGGGGAGCACGGTCGAGGTCCCCCACACCTTGGGTGAGACGGAGGACGGGAGGATGGAGGAGGCGGCGATGGAGGAGACGATGGAAGGGAGTGCCGGGAGCGAGCTGACCCTGCACGCGCGCCGGCGCGTGGCGACGGATGGGGGGGCGAGCGCGCCGCAGGACGAGGTGCTGCGCTGGGATCCAGCGCGCACGGCGCTGGTGATCTGCGACATGTGGGACGACCACTGGTGCGCCGGCGCCGCGCGCCGGGTGGAAGAGCTGGCCGGCGCGGTGAACGAGCTGGCGGCCGCCGCCCGCGAGCGGGGCGTGACGATCCTCCACGCTCCAAGTTCGGTGGTCTCCTTCTACGACGGCACCCCCCAACGCGAGCGTGCGCGCGCCGCCAGGTACGCCGAACCACCTCGGCTACTCTCGACCGACGAGCGCTGGGGGACGGCCTGGTGCTGGCCTGATCCGAGCCGCGAGCCCGCCATGCCCGTCGACGACGCGAACATGGGTTGCGCCTGCGAGCCGCGCTGTTCGATCCGCGACGCCTGGACGCGGCAGATCGCCACGATCGAGATCGCCGCCGAGGACGTCATCACCGATCACGGGCAGGAAACCTACAACGTCTTCGCTCAGCGCGGGATCGAGAACGTGATGCTGGTCGGCGTGCACCTCAACATGTGCGTTCTGGGACGCCCCTTCGGTATCCGCCAGATGGTGCAGGTTGGTAAGAACGTCGTACTCGTCCGCGATCTGACCGACACGATGTACGACCCACGCATGGCACCCTTCGTCTCGCACTTCGAGGGCACCGACCTGGTGGTCGGCCACGTCGAGCGCTACTGGTGTCCGTCGATCGAGAGCAGCGACCTCACCGGTCGCCCCGCATTCCGATTCCGCCGCTGAACCCGAAGGTCAGGGCAGGCCCTCGCTCGAAGCGCTCGGCGGCCTCCACGAGCGTACGCTGTGAGAGAGGGATGACCAGGCCGAGGGTCAGGTTCGAGGAGGCACCGAGAGCCCAGTTCGCACCGGCCAGCAGCTCGATCGACTCATAGCCGGAGTCGCGGTCCAGTACTCCGTCCCACTGTGCACCCTGCTGACGGAAAGCCCCGATGCCGACGTGGATCTGCAGCCGTTCACGCGCCTGCCAGTTCAACAGTCCGCCTGCGTTGAACTGCAGGGGTGGAGAGTATTCCTTGTCGTTCTCGTAGACGGGCAAGCGCCCCGTCGCAAAGGCGGAGAATTTGAGGCCACCGGTGAGGGGGCGCATGTAGTAAGCCTCAAGGATGGGGTCGAAGGTGCCGCTGCCGAACTGCACGTGCTCGTGCTCGAGGCCCTCATCTCCAAGCTCGAAGGGGTCGTGCTCGGTGCGCCCGAGAGGGATGGTCGTTCCCGCAGCGAGGGTCAACACGTCTCCATCGGTGAAGATGCCGACAGAGCGGTGGGCCGCGAGAGCGTTGGCGTCCCCGAAGCCGCTCAGCGTGGCGGTCGGGTGGTGGATCTGCATGCTGCGCTCCATCTGCGCCACCTGCTCATCCGTTGCACCCTCGATCAGTTCGATGGCCGCCGCACGCTCCTTGATGTCGTAGGGAAGGCGCAGCCAGCCGGTCCAGTCCTTGTTGAGCCGGCGACGGGCAGTGAACTGGAGGCGCAGTAGTTCGAGATGGACCCGGTGTCGGTAGAGGGGGACCAGGACCGTCTCACCGCTCGCTTCTACGCCCTGGGTGGACGTATGCCCGCCATCCATGTCGAACGCACGGACCAGGCGGAACTCGAGGTTCCACTTCTCAATTTCTTCCGAGGCCGCACCGACCTCGAGGGCCCCGGCGCCGGGCACGACGGGGTTGCTTCAGGCGGGTCAGCTCTGAGCTTCCCCGCGGCCTTCCAGGCCGATCACAGCCAGGGCCACGACGAGCAGACGAGCGAGGGCGGTGGTTGGTCGGCTGGTGTTCACAGGCATGTGATACACGCTGGGGCGTCCCGAAGTTTGATTTAGACGGCCCATTATTTGGTCTGGTCGAGGAGGACCCGCAGGGCGCGCGCGGAGGCTTCGGGGTCGTCGGCTCCCAGGATCGCCCCGGCGACGGCGACGCGGGCGCCGGGGTGGAGTTCGGTCAGGCGCTCGCGGGTGATGCCGCCGATGGCGAAGAGCGGCACGCCAGCGGCGGCCGTCGCCACCCAGGCGGCCTCGGGGCCGACGCCTCTCGCGTAGCCCTTGGTCGCCGTTGCGAAGAGCGGACCGAAGCCGAGGTAGTCGACCGGCAGCTCGCCGGCGCGCACGACATCGGCGGCGCAATGGGTCGAGAGTCCGATCAGTGGGTCGGGGCCGAGGAGCGCGCGCGCGTCGGCTGGTGGGAGGTCGTCCTGGCCGAGGTGGACGCCTGCGACACCGCGCTCCGTCAGGGCCAGGGCGACGTCGACGCGGTCGTTGACGAGGACGAGGGGAGGGTCCGCGATGGCGCTCGCGAGTTCGAGGACTCCCAGGGCCAACTCGAAGGTCGGGCGTGCATGGCTGGTGGCCGGTACGCTCCCGCCCGTGCTCGTTGCCTTGGGCCGCACCTGGATCGCGTCGACGTGGGGCAGGACGGTCGCGGCGACAGCGAGGGGGTCGCGCTCGCCGCACAACTCGGGCGAGAGGATCAGCATCAGCCGGGCACGAGAGAGCCGCTCGCGTAGGGAATCGCCGTCCATGGTGTCGGGGCAGTCGCGCCCCAGCACACATCAGAACATTCCGGAGGCCGGGAAGGCGAGGGATCGGGCGTGGCGCTCATCTTTCCACGGTCCTTACCTTTGCGCCCTGTCGAGTTGGACGGATCGGGCTAGGATGATCTGTAGGCGGTGTGTGTTTCCCTCGCCTGAGGGACCCTCGTGGTCGCCGGACGCTCCCCGCCCATGTCGCGGCGGATCCCCCCCCATCACGGATGATTTCCATGTCGCGTTTCCTCCGCGCGGGCTGCGCCGCCGCCCTCCTTTCGCCCGGTCTTCTCGCCCAGCAGTTTCAGTATCAGCCTGGCCTGATCCCTGGCCCCAACCGCTGGACGGAGGGTATGGAGTTGGCCGACGTGGACGGCGACGGCGACCTGGACCTGTTTGTCGCCGACGGCGAGGGCTTCTCCAGCCCCGGAGCCCAGCGCCAGAACGTGCTGTTGATCAACCAATTCGTGCAGACCGGCAGCCCGGTCTTCAGCGACGAGTCGGTGGCACGCCTCGGCGTGCACATCTCTCACGCCAAGGGCGTCACGACCGGCGACGTGAACGGCGACGGTTGGGTGGACGTGATGTACACCAACGCCTTCAACACCGACCCGCCCTTCCTGTACATCAACCGCGGCGCGGCCCAGCCGGGCTTCTTCGACGAGGAGGGGGCCGCACGCGGCTTCACCCAGAACCTGAGCGCCGCCGGCGCCCAGTTCGGCGACCTCGACGACGACGGCGACCTCGATGTGATCGTCTGCGACTCGGGGCCGAGCTTTCTCGGCAGTCCCGGTGGGCGACCGCACCTCTACTTCAATGACGGCAACGGCGTCTTCAGCGAGGCCACCTCGGGCTGGAGCCCGCTGCTCAAGCGCGCGCACATGGACGTACAGCTCGTGGACATCGACCACGACTGGGACCTCGACTTCGTCGGCCTCAATCGCTCGAGCAACTCCTCGGGGACCCACTACCTGATGTTGAACGACGGCTCGGGGAACTTCAGCGACTCCTCGACCACCATCCCCAACACCTCGGGCAGCGTCTACGAGGCGGAGGTCGGAGACCTCGACGACGACACCGACCTCGACATCTTCTTCGTCAGCCTGTCGAGCTTTCAGGAGGGAGTGCAGCGCAACAACCTCGTGCCGACCGGGACCCTCGGCTTCACCTCGATGGGCGGGCTGGGCATTTCCGAGGATGACAACGAAATCAGCCTCTGCGACTACGACAACGACGGCGATCTGGACGCCTTCGTGGGTTCCCTGGGCTCGCAGGAGCGCATCTGGCGCAACGATGGCGGCCTGAACTTCTCCGGTGACCACGGCAACATCCAGACGGTCAGCGACTCGACCCTCGACTGCACCTTCGGCGACGTCGACAACGACGGCGACTACGACTTCCTCACGGGCCAGGGCGAGTCCAACTCCTCCCAGTGGGTGAACAAGGTCTACTTGAACGGCGGCGGCCAGGACGTGCGGCCGCCGCTGATCGTCGCCACCGACTACCCCGACGGCCTCGACAGCACCACCGGACCGTGGATCGCCCACGGGAAGGTCCGCGATCAGGTGATCGATGACGGTGTGAACTACGTGGACGCCACGGTGCGTTACGTGGTGAACCCTGCGGGTCTGACGGGCGCGATCGACATCACCTCCGGCGGCTTCTCACCTTCGGTGTTGAATGTCGCTGCGGGGACGAGCGTGACCTGGACCAACACCACCTCGGCGCCGGAGACCTTGTCCTCGACGAGTGCTCCCTACACCTACTCATCGGGCGCGCTCGGATCGGGCGACACCTACACCTACTCCTTCGTCGCGCCAGGAACCTACGACTACCAGGGGCTCGCGAGCGGGTTTGCGGGCCAGGTCGTCGTGACGGGTTCGATGACCGAGAGCGAGGGTCTGTACATGCGCGGCGGCCAGTACCGCTTCGCGATGAGCGGCGACGCCAGCGCGCCGAGCGCCGAGCTGGTCTTCGAGCTCTCCTTCGTGGACTACGCGGGAAACGAGAGCGTGACGGAGGGTCGCGTCGAGACGCCCGCCGTGCCCCTGGGGACACCCTTCTGCTTCGGTGACGGGTCGGGGACCTTCTGTCCCTGTCTGAACCTGGGCTTGCCGGGCAACGGCTGCGAGAACGGCACCTTCTTCGCCGGCTGCCGCCTCTCCGCCACGGGCGGCGCCTCGATCGCCTCCGACACGGTGATCCTGGAGGCGACCTCCTCGACTCCTGGCCAGCCGGGGCTGTTCTTTCAGGGCGACGGCGACATCAACGGCGGTGCCGGCGTGACATTCGGCGACGGCTTGCGCTGCGCGGGCCAGAACGTGGTGCGCCTGCAGATCGTGACGGCCGACGGCGCGGGTGTGGCGCGGAGCACGAGCGCCATCGCCGCTGGCGGCGGCGTCTCGGCGGGCCAGACCCGCCGCTACCAGTGGTGGTACCGCGATCCCCTGCTCACCGTCTGCGGCAGCGGCTTCAACCTCTCCAACGGCCTGCGGCTCACCTGGACGCTTTGACACCGGGCGGTACGGCTCGCCTGGGGCGGGGCTCGCGGTAGGATCGGGCCCATGTTCGGCGCGATCCCCTTGTGTCTTGGCCTGGTGGCGACCGCTGCGGGCGACGGAACGCTGTTCGAGGAGGTGAGCGAGCGCTGGCTGCCGGGCGTACGGACCGTCTGCGGTGGCGCGCAAACCAAGGGCACGATCCTCGAGGTCAACGGCGGCGGTCTCGTGGTCGAGGACTTCGACGGCGACGGACGCCTCGACCTGGTCGTCGTGGACGGCTCGACCGTCGAGCGCGCCGAGGCGGGCGAGCCCGGGCGTCCGCCGCGCCTGTTCCTGGGAGTCGAGGGCGGCGGCTTCGAGCCCGCGGGCGAGACCTGGACCATGGACGGGGGGCGCTGGGGGATGGGCGGCTCTGCCGGAGACGTGAACGGCGACGGCCGACCCGACCTGCTCATTACCGAATGGGGTGCCGACCGGCTGTTTTTGAACGAGGGGGGGGAGGGCTTCGTCGAGGTGACCGAGGGCTCGGGGCTGGTCGGCGAGCGCTGGGGCACGAGCGCGGCCTTCGGCGACTTCGACGGCGACGGACACCTCGACCTCGTGGTGGTGAATTACCTCAACTTCGACCCCGAGCATGCGCCGCGCCGCGGCTCCGGCTGCACCTGGAAGGGGCAGCAAGTGATGTGCGGGCCAGAGGGCTTCGCCGCGAGCGCCGATCAGCTCTACCGCGGCCGCGGCGACGGGACCTTCGAGGAGGTCTCGCGAGCTTCGGGCTTCGTCCCGCGGCAGGCCGCCTTCGGCCTGGGGGTCGTGACCCTCGACTACGACCTCGACGGCGACCTCGACCTCTACATCTCCAACGACTCGACTCCCAATCACCTGTGGGAGAACCGCGGCGAGGGCGCCTTCGCCGAGGTCGCCTTCCGGCGTGGCGTCGGCCACGACGCCAACGGCAAGGAGCAGGCGGGGATGGGGATCGCCTGCGGGGATGTGAACGGCGACCTGCGGCCGGACCTCGTGGTGACCAACTTCTCGGGGGAGCACAACGCCTTCTACCGCTCGTCGCGCGGCCTCGGGTTCCGCGAGCGCTCGCACGCCGCGGGCCTGGGCGGTCCGAGCCAGGCGCTGTTGGGGTGGGGGACGGGTCTCCACGACTTCGACCACGACGGTGATTTGGACCTGTTCGTGCTGAACGGTCACGTCTACCCCGAAGCCGACCGGACGGGGACGGACACGACCTACGCCCAGGCCGACCTGCTCTTCCGCGGCGGCGACGGCGCCTTCACGTCCGAGCCCTTGTGGGAGGGGGAGCCGATCGTCAGCCGCGCGGGGGTGGCGGCCGATTTCGACGGGGACGGAGACCTCGACCTCGTGCTGATCGAATTGGACGGGCGCGTGCGCATCCTGCGCAATCGGCTCGCCGGCGACGATCACTGGCTGCGGGTGCGCCTGCGTGCGGCGGGGCCCAACACCCAGGCCGTCGGCGCGCGCGTCACGGCCTTCCTCGAGGGCGTTCGGCCCACGGGCGAGGTGCGCACCGGCGCCGGTTTCCAGGCCGGAGGACCGGCGGAGGTCCACCTGGGCCTGGGGGCCGCGAAGTGCGTCGAACGCCTGGAGGTACGCTGGCCTTCGGGGAAGGTTCAGGTGCTGGAGGACGTGGCCGTCGATCGCCTGCTCACGATCCGGGAGGAGGCGCGGTGAGCCCGCGCGGACTCGCGGCGGTGGCCCTCGCCTGCGCGTGGGCCTGGGGGCTTGCGATGCCGCCGGCGGTCGGCTCTCCGAGCGCGCGCTCCTCGCCCGCCGAACCCGCTCCGACCGTCGCGACCCCCGCGAGCGCGGGACACCGCGCGCGAGAGGGGGGCGACGAGGTCCTCGCCCGCGATCCGGCGACCCTCCCCTCGGCGCCCGCCGATCGCTGGGTCGACTGGACTCCGGTCTCGGCGGTGCCCGATGAACTGCGCGCGGGCCTCGAGCGAGCCGGGGGCGCCTGGAGCCGTCGGGACCTGCCCGCCGCCCTCGCGTCCCTCTTCGCCGTCCTCGAGGCTCGGCCCGACTACCCGCCGGCCTGGCACCAGTGCGGCGTGATCTACTTCCGCTTGCAGCGCTACGGCGACGCGATCACGGCCTTCGAACGCTACCTCGCGGCCGCGCCCGCCCGCGTCGGCGACACGCGCGCCCTCGGCCACAGCCTCTACTCCCTCGGACGCTACGCCGAGGCTGTGGCTCATTACGAGCGTGTCCTCGCGGTCGAGCCCGAGAGCGTCGAGGCCCTGCGCGGCTTCGCTCTCGCGCACCTGCGCTCGGGATCGCCGGGGCGCGCCCTCGAGTTGCTCGAGCGGGCGGTCGAGCTCGCCCCCGACCACGCCTCGGCCCACGCCTGGATCGGTCAGGTCCACTTCGACTTGGAGCGCCTCGACGCCGCCCTGGCCGCCGTCGACCGCGCGCGCGCCCTGGATCCCTTCGCCGCCCGCCCCTGGTTCCTGGCGAGCCGCATCCTGTTCGAGTCGGGTCGGGACGAGGAAGGCGAGGCGGCGCGCGCGCGCTTCGAGCTGCTAGCTGGCGCGGAGGCGGAGCGTCACGCACTCGAAGGGCGGCTCATGCTCGACCCCTCCCAGCCCGCTCTGCTGGCGAAGCTCGTGGAGTGGTGTCGTCGGATCGGCGACGCTGCCGGTGCGCGGTCGGTGCTCGGGCGCTGGTTGGCTCTGGAGCCCACGGATGTTCCCTTGCGCATCCTCGTCCTCGATGTCGAGGAGACCCTCGGCGACCGTGCCGCGGCGAGGCGCGCCGCCGAGGTCCTGGCTCGCGTGGGTGCCGACGACCCGCGCGCCTGGCAGCGCCTGCTCCACCACTACACCCTCACCGGAGAACGTCGCCGACTGCGAGAGGCCCGACGCCGCTTGGACGCTCTCCCTCCGACGGACGGCTGAGGGATCATCCCGGTCGTCTCGAAGAGACAGCCTCGCCCACACCCGCGTCGGGGAGGGGACGAGGCCGGCGGGTGATGATCGGTGGCGGCACCGCGAGGCCGTGGCTCAGGCCGATTCCTTGCCGCGCTTCTTGCGCGGTCGACCGCCCTTGGGGCGCCGCTCCTGCAGGGACTTGTTGAAGCTCTCCCAGTCGTCGCTCGAGAACAGGTGCACCCGCTCGCCGCAGTGGATGCAGTAGGAAGCCTCGACGCTCATCAGGTAGTGGACGTACTGTCCGCACTCCTTGCAGTACTTCTGGTCTTCGTAGTAGTCCGTGCGTTCCATGATGCGTGTCTCGGGGGGGGGGAGGCGGTGTCGTTCGCTGGCCGATGCACAGGCAAGGGAGCAAGGTCGGTGCCAGGTGCGCGACCGCGGCCTGCGATCGAATGCAAACTGCTTGTTTTCAGTGACTTACAGGCAGTTATCGGCCCGAAAGGGGCGCACGGGGCGGCGCGCGATGTCGAGGAACGTGAACTGGCCTTCCAGGGGGAAAGACGGAGCCTGGGGGGGCCGAGGTTCCCCTCGAGCCGCCTTTATCGCCCGCGAGGGGTGCTCGGGGCCTGAGTCGATGAAAGTGAACGTCCCAGGGGCGTGTCACGGAACGTGAACGCGCCGGACGCGGGCTACTCGGCCAGGTCCAGGTCCATGGCGCGCGCGACCTGCGCGTCGACCTCCAGGCTGCGAGCTCGCTCGAGGGCCGGGCGCACTTCCCGGTCGGCCCCGTGAGCGCGGGCGAGGGACCAGGAGCTCGCCTCTCGCACCAGGGGCGAGGGGTCGAAGGAGAGGGCCCGCAGCAAGGCCCGCCGCCCCTCCTCGGAAGGGCGGTTGCCGAGGACCAGGGCCGCGTTGCGCGCCAGGCCGGCGCGCCGCGGGCGCTGGAGCGGGGAGCCGCGGAAGCGGGTCGAGAAGTCCTCGCCCACGGTGAGCCAGCTCACGAGGCCCTCGTCGCTCAGGGCGGCGTGGGTGCCGAAGCGCTCGCTGAGGTCCGGAGTACCGTCCCCGAAGGGGCAGACCTCGGAGCACACATCGCAGCCGAAGGCCCATTCACCCAGCCGCTCGCGCATCTCGCGCGGCACGGGCCCGCGGTTCTCGATCGTCTGGTAGCTGATGCAATCGGGAGCGTGGACCCGACCGGGTTCGAAGATGGCGCCGGTCGGGCAGGCATCGATGCAAGCACGGCACGTGCCGCAAGAACCGGGTAGGGGACCCTCGGTCGGAACCAGAGGCTCCTCGATCAAGAGCTCGCCCAGGAAGAACCAGGGGCCGAAGTCGGGGTGCAGCAGGTTGGCGGCGCGCGACTCGAATCCCAGGCCCGCACGGGCTGCGTGGGAGCGCTCGAGCAGAGGCCCCGCATCCACGATCTTGCGCCAGGGACCGCCGAAGCCCTCGGCGGCCAGACGGCGTGCCAGCTTCTCCAGCAGCTTGCCCAGCACGTTGTGGTAATCGCGTCCCGCCGCATAGCGCGCCACGCGGGCGCCGTCGGGAAGGGCGAAGGTGGGCCGCGAGTGGGCCAGGCCGACGCACAGAATGCTGGAGCCCTCCGGCAAGATGCGCTTCGGATCAAGGATCCGCTCGCTGTTGCGTTCCAGGTACTCCATCGACCCGTGGCGGCCTTCCTCCAGCCAGCGCTCGAAGTGCTCGGCGGCGGGCGGCGGGGCCAGGGGCGCGACCCCTGCCAGGTCGAAGCCCACCTCACGGGCGAGGTCCAGGGCGTGCTCTGTTCGGTCCATGAGCCCATCTTGACCCTCCTCTCGATAGAAGCCCAGACGCCCGGCACTGGAGCGCGTTCGCCTCGCGGCGCCTTCCGGCTCGGGACACCGCAGCCGAGTCCCGACCGCCCGGGTCGGGCGTGGGGCGGTGTTCGAACGGAGCCGAAAGGAAGCCGCAAGGTATTGTCACTACATGGGTTACGTTGCTAGCGAGGCGGCTCGCGAGAGGCCATTTTCGATCGCCGAGTACGAGAACCGTAACCGGATGTACTCCAGGGCCCTAGAATGGCATTCGAGGGTGCGTTCCGAATGCACGATCCCCCCTGGGAGCCCCGCCCTCCGCTTCCGGTTCCTTTTTCCTCCAACCCACTGCCCGGCTTGATGCAGGCGATCGACCCCTACAGTTCCGGTCTTGCCACTCTGGGGGAGGAGGTCCTGAAGAGCATCAGCGAGCGCATGGGGGAGTTGCGCGGCGAGGTGGGCAAGGAAGAGCAGGCGGCCATCTCCGCCCTGTTGACCGACGGGGAGTGCACGCTCGAGGAGCGCCGGGACGCCGCCTCCACGCGCCTGATGGAGGCCTTCCGCAACGGGCGTGGCCGAGGCAGCTTCGGTCTGCTCTACGAGCTGAACGGCCAGCACCTGTTCACCCAGGTCCTCGGGCGTCTGCGTCGCTACGGGAGCCACGCGGACCCGCGCGACGTCCTGCAGGAGGTGTTCTTCAACGTCTACCGCTACCCCCACCGCTTCAACGCCTCGCGCCAGGACGCCTTCCGGGTCTGGTCGGCGATGATCGTGCGCAACACGGTGCTCAAGCACCTGCGGTCGAACTCGCGCGGCGGCCGTCAGGAGATCAACTTCGACGAGCTGCCCGACCAGCCCAACGAGAAGGTCCAGAGCCCCCTCGGCGGAGCGATCGAGAGCGAGAGCACCGACGAGTGCGTGCGCGTCTACCTCACCTATCTGCAACTCTACCTGAAGTTCTACTCGATGCTGTCCGAGCGTGAGCGCCGGGCACTGCACCTCGTCGAGGTCGAGGGGCAGAGCTACCGCGATGCGGCGGCGGCACTCGAGATCAAGCTGGAGAACTTGAAGATGGTCATCTTTCGGGCGCGCCGCAAGATCCACCGCTCCATGCGGAGGGTCTTCGACGGCCTCTCACCCGATTGTCGGCCGGCGCGCGATCCGCAAGCCGGCCCCCTGTCTCGTACCGACAGCATCCGTACGGGAACCGCCGATGTCGATCGCGGAGGCCTGGAGGCCTCCGGGACCGGCGAGCAAATCCCTGACCGCGACCCGGCGGTCGAGGAGGGTCAATAACCATGGAATCCAAACAGAACTGGCTGGAAGACGCTGATTCCCACGCCGGGTTCCAGCTCGACTTGTCCTGCATGCTGGACGGGGAGCTGGACGAGGCGCGCGCGGGGCGCGTGATGCTCCACATCGAGGGCTGCGGTTCCTGCAGCGACTTTCTCGAGGACCTGCGCACCCAGGTGCGACTGCACCAGGACATGACCGATCCAGACCGGCTCTTCGCGCGTGTCGCGATGCTGACCGGCACACACCTCGGTGAAGAGGCCGAGGCGATCGACCTGATTCACAAGCTCGCCACGGTCTTCTACCAGCTCGGCAAGTCCTACGTGCTCTCCGCCATCGACCCCGACTTCCGCACGCGTGTCTTCGAGGCGGCGGTGTCCGTCAACGAGACCCAGTCCCAGGGACGCGGCTTTGTCGACGGCGTCCTGATGAAGGGCGCGGACCACACCGGTGGGCTCGACTGGACCCATGCCCGCCACATGCTCAACGGGCGCCTCGAGCGCATCGAGGACCCGCTCGAGAAGGGACGCCGCTTGCTCGACGAGGCCGTCGCCGCCGATCCCGCCCACGAGGAGGCGCGCCTCTACCTGGCCTTCCTGCACGCTCACGAGGGCCGCTACCTCAGGGCTTCGGAGGAGTACCGTCAGGTGTTCCACACGGCGCTCTGCGAGGAGAACCGCGGCCACGCCGCGATGCAGCTCGGGCGTCTGCACGCTGGCGAGGAGGACTTCCGCAAGTCCCTGCTCTACTTCCGCTGGATCACCATCAGCGGGCTCGACCGGCGCGACGGCCGGTTCTTCGGCGCCCGCTTCAACCTAGGCAAGGCCTACGCGATGCTCGGCGACCGCAAGCGGTCCCTGGCCGCTTTCCGGGCCTTGCTCGACGAACACCCCGATCACGCCGCCGACGTCGCCCGCCTCTTCGCGGGTGCGCCGAAGCTCAGGCAGGTGATCGAGGAGAGCTCGGGATTCACCGAGCAACTCGTGGCCCGTTGCCCCGAGCTCTTCAGCGCCCCCTCCGCGGCTGGGTCCGCTGAAGGTGGCGAGTCCAAGGAGGACTTCTGATGAACACAATGACGAAACGTGATGGATTTGGCCGCCGCCGGCGGTGGACGTCCCTGCTTCTGGGAGGCTTGCTGGTCGGCCTGGGATCGATGGCCGTGGGCGAAGGGGGATACGACGACGAGATGGTCGGGACGATGCCCATGTCCGCGGGATTCATCATCGGTGAATCCGGTCAGGACTTTCAGCGCGACACCGCCTTCTACCTCTACGGTCCGACCTCGCGCGTCGTGCGCGGGATCGTCGGCAGCGTTGGCAACGGCGCGATCACCGTGCAGGAGGCGGACGGAAAGAACTCCCTCGTCCTGTTTCATCAAACCCTCGCCGCGGAGCTGGACGCGACTCTCTTCCTCGACCCCGAGGTGGAGGCCGGGCTGGCTTCGGGACCGGGGATCGGGCCCATGGCCGTTGCCCTCGGGACGGACGAGCGCATCGTCTCCGTCTCCTCGATGGCGCCCCTCTCCCGACGCGCCCTGCCGATCGGCGCCTACTACGAGAACGGACACCTCTCTCAGGGCGTGCACCTGTTCACCCGCACGGCTGCTGGCGAACGGAGCCACGTCGTCCTCGATTCCATCGGCGGGATCGTGACCCTGCGCCAGGTCGCCGACTGAAGGCTGGGCCGACAGGAACCCTGACCACGAACAGGCCCCGTCGCCGCTGCAAAGCGGCGGCGGGGCCTCTCCATGTCACCAGCCTCAGCGGCGCGTTCAGTCCGGCCAGATGCAGCCGTCGAGGCAGATACGCCCGGGGTCGGTGGCGTTGGAGGGGCGTGCGGGCTCGCCGACGCCCGCATAGCCCATCGCTTCCAGCTCCGCGATCTCCGAGGGGGCGAGGCCCGGCGTGGCGTCGTCTGCCAGGCGCGCGGGCAGGCGCGCACGCAGGGGGCCGAGGGTGGCGCGCAGCTCCTCCAGGCGCGCTGACCAGCGGGGACCGGGCCCCTCGCTCGCGCTGAAGCGCTCGCCGAACTCTCGCTCGGTCGGATCCAGCGTGAGATCGAAGTGCTGACCGATCCAGGGCGCGTCGCCACGGGCACCGAGGAGCGCGTGCTCGCTCCCCCGGTGCAGGCCGACCACGCGCAGGGGGGCGCCGGGCCGGTCGAAGAGGGTGAGCTCGCTCAGGTAGGTGACCGCCTCGTTGGCCACCTCTCCGCGGGCCAGGGCGCCGAGGTCGCGCCCCATGGCGCCCGGCGGCGGCGCCAGGTCGCACAGGCCGGCGATCGTCGGCGCCAGGTCCACCAGGCCCACCGGGCCCGCCACGCGCCGACCGGCGGGCAGGCCGGCCGGCCAGCGGGCGATCCAGGGCACGTGCACGCTCTCGCGGTAGAGGGAGCGTCGGTGCTGCTTCTCGCCGTGCTCGAAGAACTCCTCGCCGTGATCGGAGACGACGACCACCAGGGTGTTCTGCGTCAGGCCGCGCGCTTCCAGGGCGTCGAGCAGGCGCCCGACCTGGGAATCGACCCAGGCGATCTCACCGTCGTAGAGGGCGACCAGGTGCCGCAGATCGCCTTCCTCCATGCCGCGCTGAACGGGGGTGCCCGCACCCATCACGTTGCGGCCCGTGATGGGGCCGTCGTAGTCGGGGTTCGCGAAGCGTCGGTGGAAGGGCTCGGGCGCCTGGTAGGGGTCGTGGACGTCGAACAGGTGCAGGAAGCAGAAGAAGGGCCGCTCGGGCGTCTCGCCCCGCACCTCGTCGATCCAGCCCAGGGCGCGCTCGACCGCCTCGGGGGAGGAGGGGCGCGTGTCGTCGAACAACTCCGGATGCTCGGCGGCCAGCCGCCCCAGGGCATCGGTGTCCCCCTTCGCCCGCAGCTCCTCGAACTGCTTGGAGACCACCGGGTGCGAGTAGAAGGTGTGGCCGAGGCGCTCGTAGACCTCAAAGCCGGGGCCGAAGCCGAAGGTCGGCTCGAGGTACTTCCAGGTGTAGAAGCCTCCCGTGCGGTAGCCCGCGCCGCGCAGGACCTCGGGCAGGAAGACGCCGCGCAGGTACACGGGCTCCGCTCCGCCGTCGGGGCCGGGCCGGGTCCAGAGGCGGTCATCGCAGACTCCGTGGGCGCTGATCGGGAGGCCGGTCAGCATCGAGATGTGGGCGGGGAGAGTCCAGGAGGTCGTGGAAGTGGCGTCCTCGAAGAGCACGCCCTCGCTCGCCAGACGGTCGAGGTGCGGCGAGGTCGCCTGGGCGTAGCCGTAGCACGAGAGGTGGTCCGCCCGCAGGGTGTCGATGCTGATCAGGAGCACGTTCGGCCGCGCGGGTTCGGCCTCGCCTCCCGCGCAGGCGGTGGCCAGGGCCAGGATCCAGAGGGCGCGGATGGGACGAGTGAGCATGGATCGTGAGCGTCGCGGGGCGGGGTCCTTCAGCCCCCTCGCGTGTGCATCTCGAGGTGCGGATCGTCGCGCACGCAGTCGGGCGCGAGGGAGGTCTCGCGCTTCGCGAGTGCCTTGCGCTCCTCGGCTCCGCGGTCGGTGCGCGCCCTCCAGCCCTCGTCGAGCAGCGCTGCCAGTTCCGCGCGCGATGCGCCGGCCCGCAGGGGGCCGCGCAGGTCCACTCCCTCCATCCCGTACAGACAATGGAACCACTGCCCATCGGCGGTCAGGCGGCTGCGATCGCAAGTTCCACAGAAGGGCGTGCTGACCGAGGCCACGATGCCGAAGAGCGTGCCGTCGTTCAGGCGGTAGCGGGTCGCGGGCGCCGGGCTCGTGCAGGGGAGGGGCTCGCTGTCGCCCAGCTCATCGCTCACGAGCTCCAAAATCCGGTCGCGGGAGACGACCCCGTCGGGGGACCAGCGCGTGGCGCCGCCCACGTCCATGTACTCGATGAAACGCACTTCGGCGCCGATCTGGCGGCCGAAGCGGATCAGGTCGCCGAGCTCGTCCTCGTTCACACCGCGCAGGACTACCGTGTTCAGCTTGAGCTGGGGTGAGTGCGCCACCGCCTGCAGGCCCGCCAGCACGCTGCCCAGGTCGTCGCGACGCGTCAGCACCTTGAAGCGCTTGGGCCGCAGGGTGTCGAGGCTCACGGTCAGACGCTGCAAGCCCGCCGCGAGCAGGGCCGGCCCCTGTTCGGCCAGGAGCAGGCCATTCGTCGTCAGCGCGAGGTCGCGCAGGCCCGGACGGGCGGCCAGGGAGGCGATCAGGGTCGACAGGTCGCGGCGCAAGAGGGGCTCGCCGCCGGTCAGTCGCACCTTGTCCACGCCCACGGACAGGAACACGTCGACCAGGACGCTCAGCTCCTCGAAGGAGAGCAGGTGGTCGCGCTGGAGCCAGATGTACTCCTCCTCCGGCATGCAGTACCCGCAGCGCAGGTTGCAGCGGTCCGTGACGGACAGGCGCAGGTTCTGGAGCGGGCGTTCGAAGGTGTCGGTCAGCATGGCGCAGGGGACATTGTGCCCATCCGGGGACCGGGGAGATAGGGCGCGGGCGGCCGGACCTCCGGCTCCCGATACAAAGCCCTGCGCCGGCGATAGGATGTGCCCCCGCCGCCCCCAGATCGGAACCCAGCCATGACCGAGACGACCACGACCCCGCCGAGGACCGCGACGGTCCACCACCGCGCGGACTATCGCCTTCCCGATCACCTGATCGACACCGTCGACTTGCGCTTCGACCTCCACGAGGACCGCGTGGACGTCACGGCCTTGCTCGCCGTGCGCCGCAATCCCGCCTCCGATGGCGCGAACGCCCCGCTCGTCCTGGATGGTGAGCAGCTGGAGTTGCTCTCGGTCTCCCTCGACGGCAAGCGCCTGACGGAGACGGCCTACAGCGTCGACGAGGAGACCCTGACCCTGGCGGCCGTGCCCGACTCCTTCACCCTTGAGACGCTGGTGCGCATCCGTCCCCAGGACAACACCTCCTTCGAGGGTCTCTACCGCTCCGGCGGGACTTTCTGCACCCAGTGCGAGGCGGAGGGCTTTCGCAGGATCACCTACTTCCTCGACCGCCCGGACGTGATGGCGACCTACACCGTCACGATCGAGGGCGACCGGGAGCGCACCCCAGTGCTGCTCTCCAACGGGAACATGACGGACTCGGGCGACGCGGGGAACGGCCGCCACTGGGCGCGACACGAGGACCCGTTCTGCAAGCCTTGCTACCTCTTCGCGCTCGTTGCCGGAGACCTCGAGAGCATCGAGGACACCTACACGACCGCCTCGGGTCGCAGCGTGCGGCTCTCGATTCACGTCGAGGCCGAGAACATCGACCGCTGCGACCACGCGATGGCGTCCCTCAAGAAGGCCATGGAGTGGGACGAGCAGGTGTACGGACTCGAGTGCGACCTCGACGAGTACAAGATCGTCGCCACCAACGACTTCAACATGGGCGCGATGGAGAACAAGGGGTTGAACGTCTTCAACTCCCTCTTCGTTCTCGCGCGACCGGACACGGCGACCGACGCCAACTACGAGGCCGTCGAGGGCGTCATCGCCCACGAGTACTTCCACAACTGGACGGGGAACCGGGTCACTTGCCGGGACTGGTTTCAGCTCAGCCTCAAGGAGGGGCTGACGGTCTTCCGGGATCAGGAGTTCAGCGCGGACATGACCTCGCGGGCGGTGAAGCGCATCGCCGACGTGCGCGTCCTGCGCGCCGCGCAGTTCGCCGAGGATGCCGGCCCGATGTCCCACCCCGTGCGGCCGGAGTCGTACATCGAGATGAACAACTTCTACACCCTGACGGTCTACAACAAGGGTGCCGAGGTGGTACGGATGATCCACACGCTCGTGGGCGCAGAGGGATTCCGCAAGGGCATGGACCTGTACTTCGAGCGTCACGACGGGCAGGCGGTGACCTGCGACGATTTCCGCGCCGCCATGGCCGACGCGAACGGTGTGGTCCTCGACCAGTTCGAGCGCTGGTACCTGCAGGCGGGCACGCCGGTCATCGAGGTGCGCGGAGAGCACGACGTCGAGCGGCGGGCCTACACCCTGACTCTCGCCCAGTCCTGCCCCCCGACGGCCGGTCAGGCGAGCAAGCTCCCTTTCCACGTGCCGGTGGCCGTGGGATTGCTGGGCGCTGACGGCGCCGACCTGCCCTTGCGTCTGGAGGGAGAGTCCGAAGCCGGGGGGACGACGCGCGTCCTCGAACTCTGCGAGGTCGAGCAGACCTTCACCTTCCTCGATGTGGAGGTGCCGCCGGTCCCCTCGCTCCTGCGCGGGTTCTCGGCCCCCGTGCGCCTCGAGTTTGACCGCTCACCCGCGGAGCTCGCCTTCGCCATGGCCCACGATAGTGACTCCTTCAATCGCTGGGACGCCGGCGAGCGCTTCGCGACCGAGATGCTGCTGGAGATGCTGGCGGCGCGCGCATCGGGAGGGGCGATGGAGATCGAGCCGGCCTACCTCAAGGCCTTCGCGGGGATCCTGGCGGACGAGGGCCTCGATCCTTCCCTTAAGGCCCTGGCCCTGACCCTCCCAGCCGAGACCTGGTTGGCGGAGCAGATGGAAGTGGTCGACCCAGAGGGCATCCATGCGGTCCGCAACGCCGCCCGCTCGAGCATCGCCACGGCTCTGCACCAAGAACTCCTCGAGGTCTTCCACTCCTGCGCTGCGGACGGGCCCTCGACGATGGACCAGGCCTCCAGCGGCCGTCGCAGCCTGCGCGCCATGGCCCTGGCGTACCTCGTTCGCTCGGAGGTCGCCGACCTCGTCCCGCTCTGCGCGGAGCAGTTCGAGCAGGCGGACAACATGACCGACTCACAATCGGCTCTCTCCCTGTTGTGTCACTTCGACCGGCCCGAACGAGAGCGTGCCCTCAAGGCCTTTTACGAGCGCTGGGAGACCAACCCGCTGGTGATCGACAAGTGGTTCAGCGTCCAGGCTCTGTCCGATCTCGAGGACGCGTTGGAGCGCGTAGAGCGCCTGTGCAGTCACCCAGCCTTCACCCTCGCCAACCCCAACCGCGCCCGCAGTCTGCTCGGGATGTTCTGCGCGGGCAACCCGGCGCGCTTCCATTGTGCCTCGGGCGGCGGCTACCGCCTGCTCGCGGAGCGCGTGACCGAACTCGACGCCATCAACCCGCAGGTCGCCTCGCGCCTGGTCACGCCGCTGTTGCGCTGGGGCCGCTTCGACATCGGACGCCAGGCGGCGATGCGCGAGAGCCTCGAACGCCTGCTGGCCGTGGAGTCCCTCTCGAAGGACGTCTTCGAGAAGGTCTCCAAAAGCCTCGCGGGACCCGCCTGAGGTTGGAGCTCATGACCGACGAGGGAAGACCGCTTCTGGCCTTGACCGTGGGGGACCCGGCGGGCATCGGTCCTGAGATCGTGGCCGCCGCCCTGGGCGACGGGCGCGTCCGCGCCGCCGCTCGGATCGTCGCGATCGGCCCCGAGTGCGTACGCCCGGCCGGCCTGGAGGTCGTCGTGCCCGCGGAAGGACTCGAGTGGAGCGCCGCGCGTGAGGACGTCTTGTGGGTCGAGAGCGAAGACCCGGGGGGCTGGGTTGTTGGGCGTCCGCAAGCCGCGGCGGGGCGCGCCGCCCTGGCGGCCCTGCGGGCGGGTCACGAGCTGGCCCACTCCGGCGTGGTCGACGGACTGGTGACCGGGCCCGTTTCCAAGGAGGCGATGCACCTGGCGGGCGAGGAGGTGGAAGGCCAGACCGAGTTGCTCGGCCGCTGGTGTGGCGTGGACGACCATCAGATGCTGGCGGTGGCTGGCAGGTTGCGCGTGCTGCTGTTGAGCCGCCACCTGCCCCTGCGCCGGGCCCTGGAACAGATCACCGCTGAGCGTGTCCGCGTGCACCTGCGTCTCCTGCACAGCGCCTTGCTTGAGCTCGGTCTGGAGCGTCCACGCCTCGCACTGGCGGGGCTCAACCCTCACGCGGGGGAGGCGGGCCTGGTGGGGAAGGAAGAGCGCGAGGAGCTCGAACCCGCCGTACGGAACGTGCGCGCCGAGGGCCTGGACGTCACCGGTCCGCTCCCGGCCGACACGGTCTTCGCCCGAGCGGCCGGCGGCGAGTTCGACGGCGTGCTGGCCCTCTACCACGACCAGGCCTTCATTCCGATCAAGGTCTTCGGCGACGACCGGGCTCTTACCTGGATCGCCGGCTTGCCGTACTTGCGGGTCAGTCCGGCCCACGGGGTGGCCTTCGACATCGCCAGCCGCGGCCTGGCCCGTCCCGAGAACCTGGTGGTTGCCCTGGTGCAGGCGGCCGAGTGGGCGCGCAGTCGGAGCGGGCTGAACCGGGCCCGTCACCTCGGGCTCGGAAGCGGAGTACGGTGACGGATCAGGACCCGGGCGCGCGCCTCAGGGGTCGCGGCGCCGAGGCTCTTCCTCTCCGCCGAAGAGCCGCTCGCGCGCGATCTCGTCGCGGCAGGCGCCGGTGAGGGCGCTCTCGATCGGCTTGAGGTCCCCACCCTCCAGGACGGCCCGCGCTCCGCTGCAGGCGGCCTCGAAGGTCTTGTCGTTATTCTCCTCGGCCACGGTCGCGGCGGCCTGCAGCGGCTCCAGCCACTCTTTCTCGCGCGTCAGGGCGATGGCGCAGGCAGCGGCGACGCGTGCGTCGGTGTCATCGCCCTCGAGCAGCTCGTGCAGGCGCTCGTCGACCTCCTCGTCGCGCGTCAGGTAGCCGAGGGCGACGATGGCGTTGGCTCGCAGCAAGGCATCCTTCTCCTTCTTGACGCGTGAGAGCAGGGTCTCGCGGGTCTTCTTGTCGGCCGCCCCGGCGCTGCCGAGGGCGCGCAGCAGGTTCTTCTCGATCTCAACGACCTTCTCACGCTTGAGGGCGGAGCGGATGTCCCGCACCGAATCGGGTGCGGCCAGCTGCTCGAGAGCGACCACGGCCTCGGCCCGCAGGAGCGCGTCGGAGCCGGTCGCGAACTCGACCAGCACCTCCCAGTAGGAAATCGGGGAGCGGACTCCGATGGTGTGCAGGAGGGGTCCGCGTTGGTCGCGCCGGTCGCCACCTCCCCGACCCCCGCCGCCACCGCCGCGGCGTCCGCCACCGCCGCGCCCAACCTGGGGACCGCGGCGTAGCTCGGTGCGGATGAACTCGATCGCCTCGGGCTCGTCGGCCAGCAGGATGCGCCGCAGGGCGGCCATTCGCTCGCCGCCTCGCAGGCTGCCCTTCTTGACCTCCGAGATCAGCTCCATGAGCTCTTCGCGCGTCGGAGGCGGCTGACCCGCCCCGGCGCCGGAGACCGCGCCCATGATGAGTCGCCGCGGGGCTCGCGCGCCGGCGGAGAGGCGGTGGGTGAAGTCGGGGTCGACGACTTGCAGGGCGGTGACGAAGCACCACTCGAGCTCGGCGGCGGAGATCTCGTAGGGCACGGAGAGGATGACCTCGCCGTCGGGCTTCAGGAAGACGTGCTGCGGTGCGATGACGTAGCCCTCGTCGTCTGGTGCGAGGACGTTCTCGCGGACGTCGATGTCGACCCGTCGGTGGTCGGCGCAGGTCACGTCTCCGAAGCGCGGGCACGTGCGGTCGGGTTTGGCGTGCTCGCTCAGGGAGGCGACCAGGTTCAGGGTGTGCTCGGAGAGACCCACGACCGTCTTGTCGTGGTAGGTCTTGTCCGCCGTGCGGTCGTTGGCCCGCTCCCCGTCCATGTTGACGGCGACGAAGAGGACCCGATCCTCATCCGCGGCTCGCAGTAGAGCCGTCTCGTAGGAGGGCTGCCAGTCGATGTCAGCGGCGCCGGCTACGGGACGGGCCGGGAGGGGGAGCAGGAGAAGGACGCTGGTGGCGAGGAATTGGGGACCCATGTGGTGCTCGAAGGCTGGGGTGAAGGGTGTCCGACTCGAACCCCTGACCCTGGCGAGGGTAGCGGTGCGTGGGACCAATGTGGGGGCTGGAACAGGAATAGAACCCGGCCTCCCGCCCAGACCCGCTCCCCGGCCCCCACCGGCTTTGGGTAGACTTGATGTGACCGGGCCGCGATCCTGCCCCATTCCCCCTCCACGCCCCATGATCGGTCGCAAGAAGAAGATCGTCCTCTACCAGCCCCAGCAGGTGGACGAGAGCCTCGGGCTCCCGTCCAGCAAGGACATGCTGCCCCTCGAGATGCTCGCCATCTCCGCCCTGCCGCTCGGGGAGGGCTGGGAGATCGAGATCATCGACGGCAGCCTTTACTCGCAAGACGAGGCGCACCGCCGCGCCGTGGAAGCCTGCGAGGGCGCGATGCTCTACGGCACCACGGGCATCCTGGGCTTCATGGTCACCGACGGTTTTCGCTGCTCGACGCGCGTGCGCCAAGCCTACCCGGACCTGACAATGGTCATCGGCGGCTGGTTCGCCTCTGTGCGCCCCGACTTGCAGCTGCACACGGGCCTCTACGACGCGGTGGTCCACGGTCAGGGGGAATTGATTTTTCTCGATGTCCTGCATGCCGTCGAATCGGGCGAACCCCTGGACGACATCGCCGGCCTCTCTCTCCTGCGCGACGGCGAGATCGTGCGGACTGACCCGCGCCCGGTCGTTGGCTGGGACGGGATCCCCGACATGCCCTGGGGCATGCTGGACATCGAGCCCTACAAGCAGCAGCAGCTGCGAGCCGCCAGTCCGGGCGATGTGCTGCGCATGCCGTCGCCTCGGTCTATGGGATCGGACCGCACGCCTTACTTCGGGATCACCTACTACTCGAGCTACGGTTGTCCCGAGCCCTGCACCTTCTGCTGCTCCCCGATCGTCACGGACCGGCGCTGGAAGGCCATGGGGGCGGAGCGGATGCTCGACGATCTTGAGCAGTTGCACGACCGCTGGGGCTTCGACGTCGTTCGCTTTCATGACGCCAACTGGGGCGTGATGGAAAAGCGAGTGCGTGCCTTCGCCGAGGGCAAGCTCGAGCGCGGGCTGGACTTTCAGTACAACGCGTTCCTCGAGACGCACTCGATCCTCCAGTACAAGAAGGAGACCCTCGACGCCATCGCCGCCTCGGGGCTCTACATCGCGGAGATCGGCGCCGAGGCCGGCACCGACGAGATGATGAGTTTGATCGGGAAGCCGATCGAGGGCGATGACAACATCGACGCCGCGGTGGAGATGGACCGGCGCGGCGTGTGCTCGTCGGTGACCTACATCATCGGATACCCCAACGAGGAGTCCGGCTCGATGCTTGCCACGATCGATCAGTGCCGGCGCCTGCACGTGGCCGCGCCTCTTGCCCGCCCGACCGTCTGGCCGTATCGGCCGATCCCGGGCACCGTCATGTGGGACCAGGCGCTCGAACTGGGCTACCAGCCTCCCGAAGCCTTGATCGACTGGGGATCGATCGGTGAGTATCACCTGGAGGAGACCTGGCCGGGCAAGATCCCGCCGGTCGTCGCCGACGCTCGCAAGATGTACCAGCACTACGTGACCCTCGACTACGGCCTGGCCCGCGGTCGGCGCGGCTTCTGGGAGAAACGTGCCGGGAACCGCCTGCGGAGGGGGACCATCCACAGTGGCGCCGCGCGCTTCGAAGCACGGGCCTTCAGCGTCTACAACCGCATCGAGAAGAAGATCACCCGACGCGCGGAGGTCACCCGCACCTTCATCGATCCGGGGCACAAGACCGGCACGGCGGGTAACGCGTCCTCGAGGTCTCGGGAGGCAATGACCGAGACTACGGCGGGACGCAAGTGAGGCGGGCCGCGTGCGGCCGACTGCTGGGAACTCTCGTCCTCGCGCTGTCCTCGCTCGGTTGTGCTGACGGCGCCAGTGCCGGGGGGAATGAACCCTCGCGCGGCGCTTCCGAGCTAGCCGGTCGCAGCGTCCTGGTCATCCTGGCGGATTCCCTGCACTCCGCCCACCTCGGCTGTTACGGCGCCGAGCGCGAGACGAGCCCTGCCCTGGACGCCCTCGCCCGGAGTTCAGTGCGCTTCGGGGCAGCCTACGCGCCGGCCTCCTGGACGCTGCCTTCGGTTGCGAGTCTGTTCACTTCCCTCGACCAGGAGCGCCACGGCATGCGGCGCATGTCGCGCGTGCTGCCCGAGGGCATCACGACCATGGCGGAGTTGTTCCGTGCGCGCGGGTACAAGACGGAGGCGTTCATTCAGAACGGGGTTGTCGACGAGCGCACCGGCCTCGATCGCGGCTTCGATCAGTACCTGGCGATCAGCCCCACCTACCCCGGCAGCACGCGCGCGTTGATCGGGCAGGTGCGCCATCGCCTGCAGCGGGAGGCTCTGGAGCCGACGTTCCTGTACGTGCACCTGTTCGCTCCGCACCAGCCCTACGAGGCTCCCGGTCCCTTGCGGGACCTGTGGGTGGACGAGGCCTACGACGGGCCCGTGACGGGGACGATCGACGACTGTGCGCGCATCGGCCACGAGCTCCTCGAGCCCGATCATCCCGATGTGGAGCAGCTCGCTGCTCTTTACGACGGCTATGTGCGCTACGTGGACGGCGTGATCGGCGCGATGCTCGGGGGGATCGTGAACGGCGAGAAGGGTCGGGACTGGGTGTTCGTGGTGACCTCGGATCACGGTGAAGCGTTCATGCAGCACCGCTGCGTGGGCCACGGTTTCCAGGTCTACGAGGAGCAGGTGCGCATCCCGCTCCTGCTCTCCGCTCCCGGGAGCCGAATCGAGCCCGGGCGCCTGGTCTCGGACCCCGTCTCCCTGCTGGATGTGCTGCCGACCTTCGTCGAGCTTTTCGGCCTCGACCCTCCGGGCCACCCCATGCGTGGCCGTTCCCTCGTTCCGCAGTTGACCGGGTCGGCTTCGAGGCTCGACCGACCGCTGTTCATGAGCGCGCGCTTTCGGGTTGATACTTCGCAGGGGCCGCAGCGTGCGGTCCGGCGCGGTCGTCACAAGCTCGTGCGGCGCAAGGGGCAAGACGAGCTCTACGACCTCGAGGCGGATCCGGGGGAGTTGACCGACCTGGCCGCTGAGCTTCCCGACCTCGCAGTCTCTCTGGGCGCCGAGCTGGACGCCTGGGTCGCAGAGGGCCGGAGGCACTGGGTGGAAGCGGAGGGCGAGGCGCTTTCCGAAGAGGTCTTGAGAGCGCTGGAAGCGATCGGCTACGCGGGCGACGACGAGTGATGTCGGGGAGGCGCGCTCTCGGGTCTTCGCGCTCTCCGCGCAGGGAGCGTCGCGGTCGGCGGGTCCACCTCCTTCATCAGATCCTGCGACCTGTCTGTGCGCTCCGGAGCGAAGACGGGTGACCCGAGTGGCGTAACCGTCCGGGTACTGGAGCGGTCCCCTTTCCGGGCGCGGGTTTCGCCGCGCCACCGCTAGCACCCGCGGAACCGGACCGGGCGGTGGGGCGAGCGCCGGGAAGGCTGGAGGGGCCGGCGGAGCGGGACCGACGACGATGTCCGGCGGAGTGAGGGGGACGAGGTGGAAGAACGACGGGCTCGGGAAGGCGGGACTGCGGGGAGGTGCGTGAGGTCGAGAGCTCGGGGTCGGGCCCTGGGCGCAGCGGTTTGGGTCCTCGCTCTCCAGACCGGCGCCGGTGCGCAGGCGGCCGTGAGCGAGACGAGCCATGTTCTCGCGGGCGAGGCATGGACGGCCCCGAGCGCGGAGCCGGCCGCGCTCGGAGCCGACGAGCGGTTCTCCGACCTGAAGGTGGCCCTGCATGCCTCTCGCTCGCGGGAGCGCCGGGGGGCCGTGAAGAAGCTGGCGTTGCTCGACCGCAAGGAGGCCTGGAGGCTTGTCCTGGAAGCCCTGGAGGATCCCTCGGGAGAGGTCGCGGACGAGGCCCAGTTTCACCTCGCCCGTGCTCCCGCAGCGAGTGTCTTCGACGGGCTGGTCGGTCGCCTCGGCCTGCGCTCGAAGGACGAATGGGTGCGGCTGCGGGCCGCGGAGGTCCTCGGGCGCCGGGGGGACGTTCTGGACGCGGGGGTATTCCTGCGGCGCGTGACTCGGCGCGACCCGCGTTTCTCTCGCACCCTGCTGCGGTCTGTCGAGCGTCTCGCCGGAGCGGACCTCCTGGGAGGGGACCATGACGACATCGTCCGCACCTTGCGCGGGTTCGTGGAATCGCGTGGAAGGACCACCACGCGCGCCGCTGCCCTCTCGGCCTTGAGCGTTCTGGACCCGGTGGCGGCGGCGCCCCTCGTGCGTGCAGGGTTGGACGACCGCTCGTTGGAGTTGCGCGCCGCGGCCCTCGGCGCCTGGGAGGATAGCTGCCAGTCTGGGGCGCCCCCGCCCTGGGAACGGCTGGCGGGTGACCCGGAACTCGTCGTGCGGCGCGCGGCCCTGGAGGTGCTGGGGCGGGCGGAGACGCGCGCGGCCGCCGCGCTCCTGTGCGATCGCCTGGAAGTCGAGCAGCGCGAGCGCCTGCGCTGGCGAGGGGTCGAGCTCTTACGAGACCTGTCGGGGATGGGCTACGGCCTGGACGTGCGCTCCTGGCGCCACTGGCTGGAGCGTCTCGATGGCGATCCGATCCGTGGTGGCGGCCGCGTCTTGGAGGTCGCCGGGCCACGGACCACCACCCTCGTGGGCCTTCCGATCCTCTCAGACCGCGTCTGCTTCCTGATCGATTTCTCGGGTTCGCTCTGGTACGAGCGCGAGGGCGGGCGCACTCGCAAGCAGGCGGTCGAGGCGTGCTTGCGCGAGACCCTGCCGGCTCTGGACGAGGGAACGCGCTTCAACCTGATCCCCTATACCGGTCGACCCCACCCGTGGAGCAGGGAGCTCGTGCCGGCCACGCCTCGCAATGTTCGTCGGGCCCTCGACTGGTTCGAGGATTGCAGGGAGAGCGGAACGGGGGACTTCTTCCAGGCCGCCCTGCTCGCCCTCGAGGACCCGGAGGTGGACACGGTGGTCGTGTTGACCGACGGCGCGCCCACCGGCGGAAGGCGCTGGAAGCTCGAACTGCTCGTGCCAGCTCTGGTGGAAGCGAACCGCTACCGCGGCGTGGCCTTCGACTCGATCGTGGTCGATGCGCCGCCGCGCCTCGTCGAGCACTGGCGCACCCTCGCCCGGGAGACCGCGGGCCGTTGCGTGGCCGTCGAGCTCTGAGGAAGGAGCTCCCAGCCCGGAACTGGTCCCGACTCACCCGGTGGAGCCTGCTCATTCCCAAGACCCTCCACGCCACGAGCCACCTGTTCAGCTGCTCCTGGTCAGCGGCGCAGGATGAGGCGCCCCCGAGCTGGCGTCTCCGATCACTGAGTACACGCCCTCGGCTCAATCGTCGTCATTTCCGGGGGCCAGGGCCTGGCTGGCGACGAAGGCGGTGAAGAGGCTGACCAGCAGGTCGAACAGGAAGCACAGCACGAGGCTGCGGCCCAGGGAGTATTCGGCGTGGATCGTGGCGATGCCCATCGGCCCGAGCTTCACCTTCTCCTGGTGCTCGGGAGTGCCGAACTCCTTCATGTCCTTGGCGCAGGGGAACATGTAGTCGCCGGGTTCGACCCCCTCCTCGCGCATGAAGGCGAGGATGCTCTCCTCCCCCGGCAACTTGGAGTAGTCCTTGCTGTGGAACTGGAACACCATGTGCACCAGTGAGCCGAGGACGAAGACAGCTGCAGCGGACGACAGAATCGGGAGCCAGAGGTCGAGCGGTGTCATGGGAATCCTCGAGAGGGTTGAAGAACAGGCACCCTAGCGACCGCCGAGGGCGGATGGCCCCGTGCGGGGAACTAACCTGATCTCCACCCGCTCTCGGGTGCCGCCTTTGTCCTCGCCGGCTGCCTATTCTTCTTCGTCCTTGTGGAGCACGAGGCTCCGCAGGAAGGACAGCAGGGCTTCCTGGCGCAGCAGGTCTGCGGCCTCGACGCTCTCGCGAGGCCTCGTACTCCCCTGAGGAGGGCTCCCGTGCGAGATCAGAGCTCGGGGTACACGCTCGAGAGTCGCTCGGCGCGGTAAGCGCTCCAGCTATCGCCAAAGGGAGCACTGTCGGCGATCAGGACGTCCCAGACGACGCGCGGCACGTCGTCGTGGGTCACCTCGATCATGCGCACGTGAGCGCGCGGGCACTCGGGCGTCGGCTCGCGGGCGCCGTCGGTGATCAACACGTTGCCCGTCTGTCGCTGCGCGTCCGCGTCGCCGTAGGCGTGGGAGAACCAGGGATTGCGCAGGGAGCCACCGTACTCCCAGACCTGTCGCACCGTACCGGACTCGGCGTCGACGGCGTACTCGACTGCCCGCGAGTAGAGCTGCCCGTCAGGAAGAGCCGGATCGGGCGGCACTGCGCGGTGATTGCCGTTGTCGAACATCAGCAGCGTGCCGCTCGGCGTGATCTCGGCCGCGTGCTGGTGGTAGTTCCATGCGAACGGCCCGCCTTCGGGCTGGAGCAGGAGAGCCTGCCAGGGAGCCCGCCAGCGCCCGTGGGGGCTCAGGATCCACTCGATGCCCCCGTCACCGCGGCGCACCTTGACGACCGACTCCTGATGCCGGGCGGAGTAGATCCAGCTGTCATTGGTCGCGTCGAAGAAGATCGAGTTCCCGTGGGACCAGTCGCGCGTCTCGGTCTGGTAGATCGAGCCCCAGGTATCCGCCAGGGAGTCGTAGCACACGCGGTACGGATCGAGGATGTCCAGCAAGTGCCACTCATTGACGATCGTTCCGTCCCGCTTGAACTCGACCACGATGTCTCCCACGACCTGGGCGTGCGGCGTGACCGTGCTCTGATCGACCTCGTCGGCCGGGTAGGCGGGGAAGACCCGCATTTCTGTGCTGAGGGCCATGAAGTCCGCCTCGAGCGCCTCGGGCAGCTCGATGACGTCATGGTGAAAGACGTTGACGTCCACCAGGGTGGCCGCCGCGGAAGCGCCCTTCGTGCTCAATGCCGCAGCGAACCACTCCTGCACCACATCACCGAACATGTTGATCTCGGCGATCGTCGTGCGGTCGTACATGTAGAGGATGTTGCCGTTCCTCAAGCGCTGCACGTCTCCGAGGTACTGCTGGGCCCGATAAAACCAGACCACCTCGCCCTCGGCGTCGAGGATCATCAGGAAGGACTCGTCCTCGCGCGATGAGTTGATGTTGATCAGGGTGACACCCGGTTCCATCGAGCCCGGCTCGCTCACGTGCGTGGTCAGCGGCGGAAAGTTCGACGGGAGCTGGGGCGTCTGGAACACCAGGGGCTGGGAAGCCGCGGTCCGCTTTCCGTTCTGGTCGGTCACCCAGACCGTGATCCAGTGCGTGCGCCCGGGCCGGACGCCCAGGACGGGCACCCGGTGGGTGAGCCCGAACCCCTCCTCCACCTCTCGTACCCAGGATCGCTGGCCTTCCTTGAAGGCCAGCTCGGTGCGCACCATGACGCTCGTCTCGAAGGTGATCATCGCGGCCAGGGGCACCGAGGGATTGGAGTTGGGCACCAGCCTCGGCTCCTGGACGAACATTGGGCGCTGGCGCGCTTCGAACGGTCCGGGGGCCTGGAGGGCGTGGGCCGGGGCAGCGCTCGCCGACAACACGAGCATTGTCGCGATCGTGGAAAGAGAGTTCATGAAGAGCGCGGGCTGAGGAGAATGGGCGGTCGCGACCGCCGTGGGGACGAAGGGCCTTGTCGCCGCACTTAGTATGGCAAAGAACCGGCAAGCCCTCGTTGGCGGAGGGCGCTGGCGCCCCACGCTCAGCGTGCGAGGACCAGGAACCGGAAGCGACCGCGCGCCGACCGGACCGCCGGGATGCGTTCGAAGGGCGCGAGGCAGGCGGCAAGACGGCGCACGGCTCCGCCCAGGCGTGGCGAAGCATTGCGCGTGCGGAATGCGACTTCGTCGGCGGGCGGCAGGGCCTGGAGCGCCAGGCGGTCGGTGACGGTCAGGCCCGCGTTGCGGGCCAGGCCCTCGAGCGCGTGCGGATCGAGGGCCTCGAAGGGGCCGATGTTGGGGTCGGGCGCGAGCACGTACTCGACGCCGCCCGGGCCTCCGCGGCGTCGACGCAGGGCCTCGCTCAAGCCGTGGAACGAGCGCTTGCTGACGAAACCCACCAGGATCCTCCCGTCGGGTTTGACCCAGCGCGCCATGGCGGCCAGCAGCGCGGCGCGCTCCTCGCCAGCCAGACCCTCGAGACGGAACAGGCATGAGACGACGTCGTACGCGCCCTCCGCGGGCGCCTCGAACCCGACCTCGGGGCGAGCGCTGGGCCAGGCGAGTCCGTCTGCCCGTGGTCGCGTGCGGTCGGCGGCGAAGCGCGCCACCTCTGGCGTGCGCTCCACCACATCGAAGCGGTATCCGCGGCGCTCGCGGCTCATGCGCTCGGTCAGGATGCCGCTGCAAGGGAGGACGTCGAGCCAGCGGCCTGCGGGCTCACCATCGCTCTCGGTTGCCGCGCGCCCCTCGGGCAGGCAGTGATCGAGGAAGGTCAACAGCGCGCGTGTCTCCCACGCCCGCGGCTTGTTGTGCCGCAGGCCATTCAGGACCCGGGCGCGCTGGTAGACGCTCAAGAGTTCGCTCGACCAGTCGGCAGGATCGGTGGATGAGGGAATCGCCTGGCCCGCGTAGACGTTGTAGTGCGTCACCTCCGAGAGAGGGCGGCGCCTCGGCCCCTTGATGGGAACGACCTTCGGCACTCCCAGGGCGAGCACCGCCACCACGAGCCGATCGTGTGGCAGGCCGACCAGCTCGCGTACCTGCTCGCGGTCGCCCATCTGCGTGATCCAGAAGGTCCCCAGCCCAAGGACGCCGGCGGCCAGGCTCATGTTCTGGATCATTGCGCTGGCGGACTGGACGTTCGCCCAGCCCTCCTCGGAGAACTCGCGCGCGTAGGAGACGACCAGGTTGACCGGCGCGTTCCCCATCTGCGACGAGAGCGCCGCCAGCTGTCCGTTGAGATCGGGGTCGTCCACGGCCACGACGTCCCACATCTGGTAGTTGCACGAGCTGGGCGCCCAGATGCCCGCGTGCATCACCCGGTCGATCATCTCGCGCGGGATCGGATCGGGAAGGAAGCGGCGGATCGAGCGGCGCGCGTAGAGCGCCTCCCAGAAGTCCATGGCGGGCTCGTGCCCCGTGCCCGGTCCGTCGTCGGGGTCCCCCGAAGCCCGCGGGCTGGGTATGGCCACGGAGTCGGCGGTCCCCTTGGCGTGGGGATCGTCTCGAGGCCGGGACGCCGGAGGATCGGTCGGCATGGAGGCTACTTCGGCATTCGCAGCGTCGGAGTGGAGGCTGCGGGCTTCCCATTGAAGCAGTCCGCGGCCCGCGGTGGTAGGGGAGGCAGGGCAGGGGGAATCGAGTAGGATCGCAGCGCCGCGAGCCCCCCAGCCTAGGAGAAACCGTGCGCCCCCCCGCCGTATCCCACCTGCTCGCCCTCGCCGTGCTCCAGGCGGCCTGCCTGGGCGCTCCCCTCCAGCAGGCCCCCACGCCTGAGGAACACCTCGGACATCCCGTGGGAGCCGACTTTGAGCTTCCCGACTGGGAGGTGGTCTCCAGCTACTTCCGCATCCTGGGCGATCGCAGCCCGCGCGTGCTGACAGAGACCGTGGGCGAGACCACCGAAGGGCGCGACTTCCTCGTCTCGGTGCTCTCCTCCGAGCAGAACCTCGCCCGCCTGGATGAGATCCGGGAAGGCGCGCGGCTCGTCGCGGACCCCCGCGGAGTCGCTCCCGACCGGCTGCAACGCATCGTCGATGAGGAACCGGTGGTGCTCTTCATCACCTGCGCCATGCACGCCACCGAGTGCGCCTCCCCGCAGTTCGGCATGCAGTTCGCTCACGACCTCGCGACCGAGGAGAGCGAGTTCTGGCGCCGCGTGCGCGAGCGCGTCGTCGTTGTGCTGATCCCGAGCCTCAATCCCGACGGGCTCGACCATGTCGCCGAATGGTACCGCGACACGAAGGGCACACCCTTCGAGGCCTCCGGACTGCTCAAGCTCTACCAGTACTACGCGGGACACGACAACAACCGCGACTGGTTCATGCTGACCCAGGCCGAGACGCGGATCATGACCGAGCTGATCTACCAGCGCTGGCACCCGCAGGTCTACTGGGACGTGCACCAGCAGGGCTCGGACCGCGAGCGGTTCTTCGTGCCGCCCTTCCGCGATCCCCTCAACCCAAACCTGGATCCGGCGATCATCGCGGCCATCGACAGCCTCGGGAGTCGAGCCCTGCTCGACCTCACGCGCGAGGGCTTCAGCGGAGTCTCGACCGGCGTCTCCTACGACATGTGGTGGAACGGCGGCAACCGGAACGTGCCCGTGCGCCACAACATCATCGGCTTGCTGACCGAGGCCGCGTCGGCGCACCTCGCCTCACCGGTCTTCCTGCCCATCTCCAAGCTCTCGGCTCCCCGTGGGCTCGGTGCCTACGCTGCCTCGAATCGTTTCCCCGACCCCTGGCCCGGAGGGTGGTGGCGCATCGGCGACATCGTGCGCTACGAACTGGCCTTCGGCCGCTCCCTGCTCGCGAGCCTCGCGCGCGAGTCGCCATTGTGGCTGCAAAACGCGGCGGATGCGGCCCGGCGCGCCATCGACGAGGGCGGCAAACGGGTCCCGCGGGCCTGGATCCTGCCCGCCGACAACCGCGACCCCGGGGCCGTCGCGCGCCTGGCGGACGTCCTCATTCGCACCGGCGTCGAGCTCTCGGTCGCCGATGAGGAGGTCACTGCTGACGACCGCACCTGGCCCGCCGGATCGATCGTGATCCCGCGCCGCCAGCCCTACGGAACCCACGTCAAGGACCTGTTCGAGGTGCAGCGCTACCCCGTGGGCGACCCGCCCTACGACGTGGCTGGATGGACGCTCCCGTTCCTGCTCGGCGTTCATCGCGTCGAGGCCGTCGAGTTTCCGCGGGGGCCGCTACGCAGGGTGGAGACGGCCGCGGAGGCCACTGCCGCGTTCCACGGCGACCCGCGCACGGAGGGGCGCGCCGACGCCCTGTCCCTCGCGGACAGCGAGACCTGGAAGCGGGTCTTCGCGCGCCTTGCCGCGGGAGAGGCTCTGTCCGTCGGCGCCGGGGAGCTGGATGAGGGTCTGATCCTGCTCGGGGAAGCCGAGAGCGAGGACACGCGCACGCTCTCGAGTCTGCCGCGCATCGGGCTCTACTCCCCATGGAGAGGGAGCATGGACGAGGGCTGGACGCGCTACGTCTTTGACTCCTTCGGCCTGAACTACACGACCGTGCGCAATGAGTCCCTGCGAGCCGGAGCCCTGGACTCCCTGCTCGACGTGCTCGTGATCCCGAGCCTCTCTTCGGGCCAGCTCGACCGTGGCCGTGCTCCGGGCAGCGTCCCACCCATGTACACCCGCGGCCTCGACCCCGAGGGGGCGGTGGCGATCGAGGAGTTCGTTCGCGGCGGGGGCACCCTGATCACCATCGGCGACTCCAGCCGCTGGGCGATCGAGCTCTTCCAGCTGGCGCTGGTGGACGTGACGCGCGCGGAGGAGGGGAGCGAGTTCTCCTGCCCCGGAAGCGTCCTGCGAGCCATCCCCGCCATCCAGACGACCTGCGGTCCAGCCCTGCCCGCGTCCCTGGCCCTGTTCTTCTCGCGTTCGAGCGCCTGGCGGAAGATGACCGCCGAGGAGCGTGAGGAGAGCGGCCGCGAGGAGGAACCCGAGCTGGACGTGCTCCTGCGTTACGCGCCCAGCCGCTTGCTGCTCTCAGGCTGGATCGAGGAGCCGCAGGTGATCGAGGGGCGAGCGGCCTGGGTGCGTGCCACTCACGGAGCCGGGCGCGTGCACCTGTTCGCGTTCCGCCCGCAGTACCGAGGCTGGGCTCAGGCGACCTTTCCGCTGCTCTTCCGCGCGATCCTGTTCGGTGGCGCACCGGATTCAGAGCGATGAGACGGCGTCGGGCTCGGTTCGGTGCGCTGGCGGTGCTGTCGGCTGGCGCGCTGGCGGCCTGCGCCGGCCCCATCACCCAGTCCGACATGGAGGCCGCCTTCGGCGAGGCGCCGGGCGCATTCCCGCGCCTGGAGTCCTTCTCGCGCGAGCACGCGACTACTGGCATGGTCGTCCATCGCTGGGGGGAGCGCGTGCTCGACGACGGCACGCGCACCCGGCACGGCCGGGAGACCCGCTGGCACCCCGACGGGACCCTGCGCTCCGAGCGCGTCTTCGAGTGCGGCGAACCGGTCGGCACCTGGCGCAGCTGGCACCCCGACGGTCACCTCCGCTCGCTGCACGTGTTCAGTGGCGAAGGCGCCGCTACGCCCATGGGCTTCTGGCATCCAGACGGCAGTGCCGCCGCCGCCGGCGCGGCGCGCCGCGGTCTGCGCGAGGGGTTGTGGACCTTCTGGTATCCCGACGGCACGCGTCGGGAGGAGGGACGCTTCGCCGCCAACCGGCGCGAAGGTCTGTGGACCCTGTGGAACGAGGACGGCTCCCTCCGTTCGCGGGGAGCCTTCGAGGCCGGAGTGCGCGTCGGCGACTGGGAGCAGGGCGATCAGTAGGGGGTGCGGTCGGCCTTCGCAGCCCAGTCGCGGAAGGAGGCCAGACCCTCGTCCCGCAACAGCTGGGCGCTCGGCAGGCGTCGCCGGTCGGGGTCGAGGGCCAGTTCCGCGTAGAGCAGTGCGTCGTCGAACCCTGCGTCGGCGGCGTCCGCACGCGAGCAGGCGTACCACAGACGGTCCATGCGAGCCCAGTGGATCGCCGACAGGCACATCGGGCAGGGTTCGCTGCTGGCGTACAGTTCGCAGCCGCTCAGGTTGAAGTCACCCAGGCGCTCGCAGGCGGCCCGGATCGCGACCACCTCCGCGTGGGCCGTCGGGTCACCGCTGGAGGTGACCAGGTTCTGACCGACGGCCACGACCTCTCCCTCGCGCACGACCACGGCACCGAAGGGACCGCCGACAGCCGTCGCCACGCTCTCGCGGGCGAGGGCGATGGCGCGGCGCATGAAGGCGGGGTCGGGGCTCGACACGGGCCGAGAGGATAGCTCGTCCCGGGAGCCATGGGCTAGGTCTGTGCCTGCATCGCTCGCTTGCGCAGGGAACCGTGCGTCTCGCGCGCCCGGCGCGCGTCCCGCGAGACCTGGCCCAGGCGGGAGGCGAGGCTCCGGGTCGCCTGCTGGATCTGTTCGTAGCTGCGGCCACGGCGGATGAGGCGCGCGGTGACCCGGTGCTTCGTGCGCGAAGCGCGCGCGAGGGGTCGCAGATGGCGGGTCCGCGACAGCAGCCGGCCGCGGGCGCCGAGCAGCGAGAGCGCGCGCCGCGGCGCGATCCCGCGGCGCAGCATCAGCGCCAGCATGCGACCGCGCTCGGTGACCGTCTGTCGCACCTGGGTCACGCGCAGAGTCTTGACCGAGGGCGTGATGCTCGTGAAGCCCGCCTTCTCGACGTCCACACCCCAGGGTGCCAATCGCGGGGCGGCGGCGGCCTTCAGGAGCTCGTCGAGTTCGTGCCCGGTGGAGATGTGCTCGCGCGTCAAGCTGCGCAATACCTCCTGCACCGAGAGGCCGAGCATCTGCAGCATTCCCCGGTCCAGATCATCGATCTCGACCACGGCGCGCGTCGCGTCCACCACGCGGAAGACCAGGTTGGCGTCGACGATGTAGACGAGGCCCTCGTGGGTCGTGACGCGCTGGGCGGGCAGGTCGAGGGTGCGCTGGCGCGTGGCGATGCGAGGGGCGACCTGCAGGAAGGGGATCAGCAGGTGAAAACCGGGCTGAAGTTCGCGCCGCGCGCGCCCGAAGCTGAACAGGACCCCCGTCGAACCCGTGCGGATGGTCACCCCCAGGGCGCGCACCACGGCCGAGGCGACGCCGAAGAGCGCGAAGGCCAGCTCGCGCGAGTGCTCCTCCCACAGCTCCTCCCACACATGGGCCAACGCCCCCCAGACCCTGCCGGGCACGGACTCCAGAAAGCTCTGCAAGTCCGCGATCATCGCGGACTCGGTCTATTCGTCCTCGCTCTCGTCATCCTCGTCCTGGTCCTCCTTCTTCTCCGGCTCGGCGGCCTCGCGCTCCTTCTCGAGCTCGTCGATGGCGGCGTCCAGCGCCTCCACCCGCGCAACCTCTCGCGCCCGGTCCTCCCGCAGGCCGCCGGGATCGGTCTCGGCTTCAAGCGAGACCACCGCGCCGGCGATCAGAGCCACGGCGGCCTCGGTGTCGATGCCACTCGATTGGAAGTGCTCGAAGAGCGCGAGCTTCTCGCGCGCGAGCAGCTCGAGCTGGGTGATCTCAAGGGTGGCGGGGGAGGGCGAGATGTTGGAGAAGCCCAGCTGGAGGACTGTCACGCCCCATTGCTCCTCGACGGGGCGCAGCTCCTCTCGGATCTGGTCGCACAACAACTCCGTGTCCTGGATCGTGACCCGGTCCTTCTTCTGAACCACCTTCTGGACCGCCATCACCACCCGGTTCTGCAGGCCCGTGACCAGATCGTCGATCTCGATCATGGCCTTTCGAAGGTCGCAAATGCGGTAGACGACCTTGCAGTCCACCTCGTAGACGAGGTCGTCGGAGAGCTGGATGACCTGCGGCTCGAGATCGAGGGTTGTGTGCTTGGTCTCCTCGACGCGGAACTGCTGGATGATCGGCGCCTTGAAGTGCACGCCGGGCCCGTAGACGGGGCCCGCCCGGCCGAGGGTGAACTTGAGGCCGTGCTGTCCGTCGTAGATCACGACGAAGACACCGGTGACGGCTTGGAGGAGTTCGAGGAGCATGGGTGGGCGGAGCGCGGGTCGCTGTGTACTTCCTACTCCATTAGCATTGCCGCTGCTACCATGCCGTGCTCCGTTCGCGATGAGTGCAGCACGACCGGGAAGGCAGGCAAGCCTGCCGCGCATCCCGCGGGATGCCGCGGACGACTTCACGCAGGAAGCCGTGGAGGCGCGCCGTGCGTTGCTGCGCGAGGTGACGGACGGGCCCCTGCCGCACCTTGAGGGGGGCCGCGCCGAGCTGGCGAGCGCGCGCGGAAAGGTCGAGAATCTGGTGGGCCACGCCCAGGTTCCGCTCGGCATCGCCGGTCCCCTGCTAGTGGACACGAGCCTGGGGTGGCGTGAGGTCTTCGTGCCCATGGCGACCACCGAGGGCGCGATGGTGGCGGCCTATTCGCGCGGGATGGCGATCCTGAAGCGCGCGGGCGGCGCTCGCGCGCGCCAGACGCGGGAGGGACTGACCCAGAATCCGATCCTGGTCTTCCCCGACGCGCGCCGGGCCGAAGAAGCGGCCTGCACGATCCGCGCTCGCCTGGAGCCGATGCAGGCCATCACCGCCGCGACCACCGGGCACGGCAGACTGGAGTCCCTGGCGGCCGAGGTCCTCGGGCGGCGGGTGATCTTGCGCCTGCTCTTTACCACCGGCGACGCGATCGGGATCAACATGGCCTCGCGCGCGACCGACCTATGCCTGGCCGAGCTCGCCCGCGAGACCGGCGCCGAGGCGCACTACGTCCACGGTCAGGACGTCGAGAAGCGCGCCAATGCGCGGGCTCTGATCGAGGGTCGCGGACGCAGCGTCGTGTGCGACGCGACCGTGCCGCGCGCCCTTCTGGCCGAGTCCGCGCGCACCACGCCCGAGGACCTGGTGGCGATTCAGCAGAGCTACACCGTGGGCTTCGCCCAGCTCGGCACGCAGAACTGGACCATCCAGGCGGCCAACGGTCTGGCCGCGGTGATGCTGGCCTGCGGACAGGACGTGGCCTACGTGACCGAGTGCGCCACGGGCCAGCTCGACTTTCATGTGACTGAGAGCGGCGACCTCTACCTCTCCGTCTGGCTCCCCTCGCTGCTCGTCGGAACGGTCGGCGGCGGCACGGGACAGGGTACGGCGGCCGAGTGCCTGGATGTGCTCGGCTGTCGCGGCGAGGGAAAGGCGCGACATCTGGCCGAGTTGCTGGGAGCGATCGTGTTGGCCGGAGACCTGTCCCTGATGGCGGCCTTCTGCACCCACGAGTTCTCGTCCGCCCACGAGCGCCTGGGCAGGAACCGGCCTCCCGCGCCGGATTCGGAGGGGACGCCGTGAGCGGCAGGCGGCGAGCACGGCGCGCCACGCCGGAGGCACCCTCGGGGGGCGAAGCTCTCTCCGAGGCCCTCGCCCGCGAGGCGCCGGCGCGCCCCGAGGCCTGGACCCGCGCCGCCCTGGTTGTCTTCGCGCTCTTCGCCCTCGCCCTCGCCTACCTGGGCCTGCGCCCTGGCGGCGTCGGTCCGCTCGTGATCTACATGGAGGGGCGGCTGGCCCTGGCCCTGCTCGCCCTCGCGATCCTCGCCTGGGGCGTCGTCGTCGCCTTCCGCCGGCGCCCGCTGCTCCAGCCCGGCCGTGCCCGCGCCCTGTTCGCCCTGTCCCTGGTGATCGGCGTCGCGAACTATCCCTTTCCTTATCCGTCCTCCCACGAGCATCAACCCAGCGCCGTGCAGTTTCGCCTGCCGGTCGAGGGCGAGTGGGTCGTCGTCTGGGGTGGCGATCGCAAGGCCACCAACCGTCTCGCGGCGTTCCTTCCCGACCGCCGCTGGGGCCTGCACCTGGTCGTCGAGCGCGAGGGAGCCACGGGCGAGGGCGCGGGGATCGCGGCCTCTGACTATCACGCCTTCGGGCGCGAGGTCCTGGCGCCCGCGGCCGGGCGCGTGGTCGCCGTCCACGATGGTGAGCCGGATCATCCGCCGCGCCGCCGGGGTGGCGGGGCGCCGCTCGGCAACCACCTCGTGCTCGAGGTGGCGCCGAGCGAATTCTGTTTTCTCACGAATCTCCAGCAGGGTTCCATCCTCGTGGCTGTCGGTGACGAGCTCGTACCCGGCGATGCCCTGGCCCGCGTCGGGAGCTCGGGGAGCATGGTCATGACGCCTCAACCGCATGTCGCGCTTCACCTCCAGGACACTTCCGTGCCCCTGCGCGGCGAGGCCGTTCCCTGGACCTTCTCGGAGTACGCCTCGGATGGGCGGCGCGTCGAGCGCGGTCAGCCCGCCGGCGGGCTCGGGGCGGCGGGCGAGCTGCAGGGAGATCGAGTGCGACACCTGGGGGCAGAATAAGGGCGTCGGCAGGGTCGGGGAGGGAATCTGCGGGCTCGCCGGCAGTGGTGCCTTGACGGTCGTGGGCCGCTCTGTAGTCTATCTCGCCTCCAACCCCAGTCCTTTCATGGCAGGAGGCGGGGAAACGAGGTTTGCTCATGGGCGGAATTCGCCGGGCGTCACGCCCGCGTCTCGGCCCGATTCGTCACCTTCACAGGCCCTCGCCGTACACCGATTCCCGGCCCCTGATCCGCCTCTGACCACCGAATCCGATGTCCCCTCAAGCCACCAGTGAGCGCCCCCGAGCCGGGCACAAGGCCAGCCCCTCGGCCCACCGCAACATCGGCATCATGGCCCACATCGATGCCGGCAAAACGACCGTTACCGAACGGATCCTGTTCCTGACCGAGAAGATCCACCGCACCGGCGAGGTCCACGACGGCGAGGCGACCATGGACTTCCTGGAGGAGGAGCAGCGCCGCGGGATCACTATCCAGTCGGCCGCTACCAGTTGCGAGTGGCGGAATCACTCGATCAACATCATCGACACGCCCGGCCACGTGGACTTCACGGCCGAGGTCGAACGCTCTCTGCGCGTTCTGGACGGAGCCGTCGCGGTGTTCGACGCCGTCAGCGGCGTCGAGGCGCAGTCCGAGACGGTCTGGCGCCAGGCGGATCGCTATGGCGTGCCCCGCATCTGTTTCATCAACAAGATGGACCGCGTCGGTGCGGATTTTTCAGCGGCGGTCGATTCGATCAGAGAGCGCCTCGGCGCCCGGCCCGTGCCGATCCAGATGCCGGTCGGCGCGGAGCGGGACTTCTCCGCGGTCATCGATCTTGTGCGGATGAAGATGTTCAAGTTTGACGATGAGGTGGACGGAGGCATGCGGGAATTGGAAGAGATTCCCGAGGACCTGGTCGAGGATGCCATGTTGCAGCGCCACGAGATGCTTGAGGCCGCCGCGGAGTTCGACGAGGAGCTCCTCGACCTCTTCGTTGAGGACGAGGAGATCTCGGCCGAACTGGCACTCTCCGCCCTGCGCGCCGGCACCCTGGCGATGGAGATCACGCCCGTCCTCGTGGGCTCGGCCCTCAAGCACAAGGGCGTGCGCTACGTGCTCGACGCCACGATCGAGCTCCTGCCCAGCCCCCAGGACATCGCGGCCGTGGTGGGCAAGGATCCCGCCTCCGGCGACGAGATCTCGCGCGATGCGCTCGGATCGGAACCGTTGGCGGCGATGGCCTTCAAGACCATCGCCGAGCAGACCGGAGACCTGACTTTCGTGCGCGTCTACTCGGGAATCCTCGAGAAGGGGATGAAGGTCCTGAACCCGCGTCTCGGTCGCATGGAACGCATCGGCCGCATCGTTCGGATCCATGCCAACAAGCGCGAGCAGGTCGATTCGATCCCCGCCGGGGAGATCGCCGCTGTCGTCGGGCTCAAGCAGACCATCACCGGTGACACCCTCTGTGATCCCGATGCACCGATCGCTCTGAACGAGATAGTGTTCCCCGACACCGTGATCTCAATGGCCATCGAGCCGGCCACGAACCAGGACCGCGACAAGCTGAGCGAGAGCATCGGGCGGCTGATGCGCGAGGACCCCACCTTCCGCTCGCAGAAGAACGAGCAGACCGGCCAGCTGATCATCTCCGGCATGGGGGAGTTGCACCTCGAGGTGCTGATCAACCGTATCCAGAAGGAGTTCAAGGTCGGTGTTCAGACCGGCAGGCCGAAGGTCGCGTACAAGCAACGCCTGGCTCGGCCCGTGGACACGGAAGCGCGCTATATCCGACAGTCGGGCGGCCGTGGGCAGTACGCAGTTGTCAACGTGCGTCTGGAGACCGCCCAGACCGAGGACGGCGGGATGGAGTTCGTGGACGAGATCAAGGGCGGCAACGTCCCGCGGGAGTACATCAAGAACGTCGGCCAGGGTCTGCAGGAGGTGTTCGACGCGGGCGGGAGGACCGGGCACCGCTTCGTGAACGTGCGCGCCAGCCTCTATGACGGCAAGGCGCACGATGTCGACTCCAGCGAACTCGCCTTCCATAACGCGGGGATGCTGGCTTTCCGGCAGGCCATGGAGAACAACGTAGTCCTGCTCGAGCCGATCATGAAGGTCGAGGTGCGCGTGCCCGAGGACTACCTGGGCACCGTGGTGGGGGACCTGAACTCAAGGCGTGGTGAGGTCAGCGAGGTGGACTCGCTCGGCGACCTGCGCATCGTGCGGGCCCTCGTTCCGATCGCCGAGATGTTTCAGTACTCCTCGGCGCTGCGTGGCGCCACACAGGGGCGCGGCTCGTACTCGATGGAGTACCACGAGTACAAGGACTTGCCGAAGAGCCTGGCCGAGAAGGCCTTCGAGGAAGCCTGATCCCAGCCCCCGCCACCGGTTTCCCCGCTCCTCCTCTGGGTGCGAGGCTGCTACTATCCCTTCATGACCAGTACCGCTCGCAGGCGGTGGTCCCGGGAACTCGACATCGAGATCGATGGGATCGCCTTCGGGACCGAGGGTCCGGCGCTCGTTCACGGCTACGACCCCCCGGCGGGGGGGATGTGGGTCGACGACGTCATCCCGGGCAAGCTCGGGGCGCTCGATCGCCACTCGGGTGAGACGCTCTGGTTCTCTCCCTGCGAGGTCGGCTACGGCCGGGGCTTCGCCACCGGTTTCGGCGGAGCCGAGGAGGTGATCGTCCTGGGTCCAAGCCAGCAGGGGCACCGCATCGTGCGCATGGAGCGCGAGACCGGAAAGCTGCTTGGCGTCGAGGGCATCGGCGAGTTCGACGAGGCGCTCGTGTTCGAGGACCTCTGCCTGTGCGCCAGCGCGCGGCGCGTGTTCGCCATCACGACCTCGATGATGTCCGAGGCCTGGGTCTACCAGCCGGAGAAGGAGCGCATCCACCACATCGCACGCTGCGGCGATCGCGTCCTGGTGGACTACAGCAACCTGGAGACGCGCTGCCACGGCGTGATGGCCCTGGACGTGACGACGGGAGAACCGGTGGCCTCGCTCGTGCCCTGCCGCCTCCCCGAGATCCATGGCATCGCCGCCAGCGACGACGAGGCCGTGATCCTGACCGCCGATCTTCAGGCCGCCTTGCCGCCGAAACTTGCGGGTCGCTTTCTGGTGGACCTCGGCGAGCGAGAAGAAGATGGAGAGGTCGCCGCGGACACGCTCTCCATGCTGGGCCTCTCGGCTCAGGCCGCGGATGACGAGGCGGGCGCGTGGTACGAGATTCTGTCCACGGCTCCCGTCGAATCCGTCCCGGAGGTGAGCATCACCTCCGACAGCGGCAAGCTCTACGTCGTGCAGGGAGCGATGCTGGAGGCGCGTGACATCCTGACCGGGCGCGCCCTGGGCCAGTGGGCCATTCCGGGCCTCGACGAGCAGGTCGCCTGGCAGGTCTGCTGCGGCGCCGGCTTCCTCGCGGAGGAGAAACGGGTCTCGGTCTTCGAGTTACCCGCCTGAGGGCCGACCAGCCGTGTGACCGCACCGGCTTCGCTCATCCCGAATGGCTGCGTTCCACCAGATCCTGTTCCAGGCCTCGCGCCCCTTGACCCCTCGGCGCCAGTCCGCACAATCTGCGTTCACCATGGCCGACGAGCAGCAATCCGAAGACATCGACGAGGACGGCCTCACCATCCAGGCCTACGGGAGTACGGTGTTGATCGTGGTGCCCCACGAGGGGTTCGATGATCAGGCCCTGCGCCACGTGCGCTCGAGTCTCAACAATGTCCACGTGGGGACGCGCTCGGTGTCCACCCGTTCCGATGTCTCCGTGACTGGCCGACTTCAGGACGAGTTCCATGTGGACGAGGACCTCCAGTCCGTGTCGATGGAACAGTTCGTCGGTGTCGTCTTCGTGGGTTGCGAGGAGGACACCGCCTTCCTATCCGACACCGATGTTCTGCGCCTCGCGACCGAGGCTCAAGCGACCGGCAAGTTGATCGGCGCCTGGGGCCTCTCGACCCTAGCCCTGGCACGGGCCGGCATCCTGCGCAAGCGCAAGGTCACCGGAGCGCCGGCCGCCGCGCGGGAAGTCGAGCACGCGGGAGGGCGCTACGACGGTCGGCAGATCGTGGTCGACGGCAACCTCATCACGGGCATCGACGAGTCGGCGGGCTTGCGTCTGGGCAAGGCTCTCGCGGAGCAAGTCCGCATCTAGACGGCTTCCCTCTAGAGCCTTCACGCCAGAACGGGCAGACGACCGGCTCCGTCTGCCTCCCGTGCGCTGGAGCCACTTCTGGTCCGTCGGCGCCCGCCGCAGAGCGAGGTTGGCTAGAGCACTACCAGCGAACACCTTGCACCGTCTGGAGTGAGGTCAGCTGCCGGATCCGGCCCAGAGGGCGTGCGCGGGCCACTCGCGCGCGAACTTCGCGCCACACTGCGGCCCCTCCACCGCCGGTTCGAAGGCGGCAGTCGCCCGTCGGGCACTTCTGCGTGGGCACTGTGTACAATTCGGACGGCGCCTGAGGCCCAATGAAACCGCTCTGCGAGGCACTGCGCCACGCTTGAGCTTTGTACAGACCGAGCCGCATGCGTGCGCGCACTTCCCGCGAACCCTGGGTCATCACCTGGGGGATGGACCGTGACAGCCACATTGATTCTGGAGACCCTGGCCCGTGAGCTGAAGGTCAAGGTCGAGCACATTACCAGTGCGTTCGAGATGATCGACGCCGGCCTGAGCCCGTCGTTTATCGGCCGCTTCCGGCGCGCGAGCGTGGGTGCAATGCCCGAAGGCGCGCTGAGGCGCCTCAAGGTGCGCCGCGAGGAGCTGCTCGAGCTGGACCGCCGGCGCGGGACGATCCTGCGCGTCCTGGAACGCGATGAGGCGGCCAAGGGCAAGGCCCTCGACAGCATCCAGACGTGCATGGATCGCTTCGAACTCGAGGATCGCTTCCTGCCCTTTCGCCGGCCCGAACCCGAAGTGCAACTTGCCCTCGATCGCGGCCTGGGCGGCCTGGCCGATCTGCTCTCGGAGCCCGTCTCCCCGACGGCCAAGCAATCCGAGACGCCGTCGAACGAGGATGCGACGGAGGTCACGGTAGAGCCCGCCTCAGCGACCGCCCAGGAGGCCGGAGATCGGGCTCCTGAGGAGGCGGCCGCTGGCGATGCAGCTGGAGGAGATCTAGCTGCAAGCAATGCCTCTCCCCCGGCGCCCCAGGTCGCCGAGAGCGCTACGCCGCGTAAGGGAGTCGCCGTGCAACACGCTGAGTTGACCGCCGAACTCGCGCGCGTCTGCGCACCCTTCGTGTCTCCCGATCGCGATGTCCACAACGAGGGCGAGGCTCTCGCCGGAGCGACCAGGATCCTCTCGGATCGCCTGGGGCGCAGCCCGCGCCTCCGCCAGGCTCTGCGCCGGATCATGCGCAAGAACGGAGCGCTGACCACGCGCGCGATGGTCGACGCGGGCAAGGCGGGCCGCTTCCGCTCGTTGCTCAAGATCAACCAGCCCTTGCACCAGCTCCAGGGACACCGGCTGCTGGCTCTACGGCAGGCTCAGAAGGAGCGCGTGCTGACGACTCGCATCTCTATCGACCGTGCCGCCGGCCTGGCGAGGGTCGGGAAGGAGCTCTGTTCGCGCCCCAATCCGGCCTTCGCCGGTGTCTTGCAGGAAGTGTGCGCGCGAGCGCTCGATTACCGTCTCCTCCCGGCGCTCGAGGAGCAGATTCGCCTCGAGCTCAAGGAGCGCGCGGACGGGGAGGCGATGCGGTTCCTTTCCCAGCACCTGAGACAGTTGCTGCTCTCGCCCCACCTGGCACGCCGGCTCCCGGTGGCCGGGGTGGACGTCAATGCCAAGGGCGACTGGACCATCGCCATTGTCGATGCCGATGGGAAGCTCGCGCACCCCGAGCACCGGATCGAGACGGCCAAAAAGGATGCCGCGACCCTGGGAGCCGAGTTGGAGGCGCTGTTCACGGGCAAGGATGTGCGCGACTTCGCCGTGGGGAATGGTGCGGGATCGCGTGTGGCCGTTCCCCGGATCCGCGCCGCAATCGCTGCCGGCGGAGGCGACGCCTGTGTCTACATCGTCACCGCGGCCGGTCTCTCCAGCTACGCCAACTCGGAGCAAGCCCGCCGGGAGCTCGACGGCTGCGGCGTCCCGGCACGCATGGCGGTCAGCCTCGCACGCCGGCTGCAGAGTCCGATCGCCGAACTTCTCAAGGTGGATGCGCGCCACCTTGGCCTGGGCTCCGAGCAGGGGCTCGTCAGCAAGGCCAACATTCAGCGCCTGTTCCGCGAGACGACCGAGGCCTGCGCCGCCCAGGTGGGCTGCGACGTGAACCGAGTAGATCTGCACTACCTCTCGCGTCTGCCGGGGATCGATCGCGCCGCGGCCGAGCGCCTGCTGGAGCGACGCGCGAAGGAACCGATCGCGAGCCGCGAGGCTCTGCGCGAGGACGCGACCCTCACGGAGGCCCAGTGGACCGGAGCGATCGCCTTCTTGCGTGTCCAGGGTTCCTCCGAGCCCCTGGATCGCACGAACTTGCACCCCGAACAGTATCCACTGGCGCGGCGCGTGCTCGAATCCGTCGCGGGCAGCGTCGAGGAGGGACTCGGGCGCACAGGTATCACGCGCGGTCTGCGACGCGAGGACTTCGAGGTCGATGAGGACACCTGGCGCGACCTGATGCGCGAGCTGGCCTACCCGGGCCGTGATCCTCGCCAGCGCCTGCATCGCCCCACCTTTCTCGATCCCGAGACGGAGGTCGCGAGCCTCCCGGCCGATTGCGTGGTCGAGGGGATCATCTCCAACGTCGCCAGCTTCGGCGTCTTTGTGGACATCGGGCTCAAACAGGACGCGATGATTCACATCAGCGAGGTCTCCGATCGCTACTTGCGGGACGCCCGCGAGATGCTCAGCGTGGGGCAGATCGTTCGAGCCCGGATCCTCGATCCCACAGGCCAACGCCTGACCCTCTCCCTCAAGAAGGTGCCGCGGCAGCAGCGTCCGACGCGAGGCCGGCCGGCGGGAGCTGGGCAGGAGAGAACCCGTCAGGGCGGTCGCGGGCGCGACAGTGGGGATCGTCGCGGGCGCGACAGTGGAGAGCGTCGGGAGCAGCGTGAGTCCCGGCCCAACCTGCGCGCCGCGCAGACCCGCCGGGACGGCCTGGGAGGGGCGGGGTCTGGTGGCCGGCGTGGCGGGCCCGGAGGCGGGCGTGGTCCGGGCCGAGGCCCTGGCGGTGGCCGCGGACGCGGCGGCGAGCGCGATGAACGGGTGAACATCTCCGAGGTCAATCGCGCTCACTGCGCCCCGCAGAACAACCCATTCGCGAAGTTCTTCGAGGACTCGGACTCACAGGCTGAGCTCGCGCCGACCGAGACCGGGTCCGAGGAACGGCTGATCGAGGATGTGACGCCGACCGAGGAAGTGACGCCGACCGAGGAGTCGCGCGTGGAGGAGCAGGCGAGTGACGTGGAGGTCGCTGAGGAGAAGCAGGCCCCCGCGAAGAAGGCCGCGAAGAAGAAGGCCGCCAAGAAGAAGGCAGCCAAGAAAACGACCAAGAAAACGACCAAGAAAAAGGCGGCCAGGAAGAAGGTCGCCAAGAAGAAGCCTGCCGACAACGCTGAGCCCGTTTCGGACGCCGAACCGGCCAATGAAGCCGCGTCCACCCCGGAGGCCGAACCGATGCAGGACGTCGAGCCCGCCTCGCCGGGGGATGGGGCCGACTGATAGGGTCGCGCGTGCTCGTATTGCCGTAGCTCTCCAGAGCGAAGCCACGACCCAGTCTCGCCCTCCCTGCACGCCCATGACCTCCATGATCTCCTCCGCCGGCCTCCTCGCGCGACTGATTGGGGTCGCTGTCCTGGCCGTCGGGCAGCTCTCGGCCGCGCCGGTTCGCGCCCAGGATCCGGGGGGCCTGGCTGATTCCAGGACCGCGATGTGGCCAGCGCCGAGCGAGGCGGACTGGGCTCGGCCTTGCCTGATCACCTGGCAGCGCACCTGGGAGGACGCCCTGGAGGTCGCGCGCCGGAAGGACCGGCCGATCCTGATCTGCGTCAACATGGACGGGGAGATCGCGAGCGAACACTACGCGGGCATCCGCTATCGCCAACGCGACACCGCGGCGCTCTACCAGCCCTACGTGACGGTCATCGCCTCCGTGTACCGCCACACTCCCCGGGATTACGACCGCTGGGGGAGGCGCATTCTCTGTCCCCGCTTCGGGACAGTTACCTGCGGCGAGCACATCGCGATCGAGCCGCTGCTGTTCGAGCGCTACTTCGAGGGGAAACGCATCGCCCCGCGCCACATCGGCATCGAGCTGGATCGCAAGGAGATCTACGATGTCTACTACGCCTTCGACACCGACACGATCTTCGACACCTTGCGCGACACGATCGCGAGCCGGCCCGTCCCCGACCCCACGGCGACGCTCGGGGACATGTCGGTCGTCGAGCGGGCCGCGAGCCCGGACAACGCGGATCGCATCGCAACTGAGATCACCTACATCGAGGGCGACGCCGTCGTCCGGCGCCGACTGATCGAGACGGCCGTGGTGAACGCGGACGTGGACGAGACCGACCTCCTGAGGTTGGCGCTCTTTGGCGATGACGTCGAGTTGAAGCGGATTGCGATGCGTGGTCTGCTCGCCGCGAGCTCGCCGCGCGCTCTCGATCTCATCGCCGATGTCCTGAGCACGCCGATGGGGGCGGAGGATCGGGCCGCCCTGGTGGGTGCTCTGGAGCGTCTGGACAGCATCTCGCCCCGTGCGCGGACTCTGGTCGCCGTCTACCGCGGGCTGGCCGCAGACTCGTCCCTTGTCCCCGCCGGCGAGGTGTACCCGGCCGTGCCCGACCCCGAACGCGCCCTGGAACGCCGGCGCCACGCCGTCGAGTCTCGGCTTGAGGGCCGCGCAAGCGAGTTGAGCGTCCGGCCCGAGGACCCGCTCCTCGTACTCGAACTGGCGGAGTCCTTCCTCGCCCTGGCCCTGCACCCCGACACCGACGCGGCCTACGGGGCGCTGATGTTGAGCGATGCGCGCCGGGCCGCGACTCGAGCCGAGGCCCTGGGCGCCTCGCCCTGGCGCTGCGCGGCGGTCGGAGCCCTGTGCACCTGGTATGAAGGTGAGCGAGAGGAGGCGCGCGCTCGGGCGGAGGTGGCCGTTGCGCTCATGCCGGCCGAGGCCGCGAGCTGGAACTCGATGGCCGTCCTCTCGCTCCTCGCGGAGGTGCGTCGGCTGGCGATCCGCGAAGCCGTGCGCGCGGGCGACCCCTGGCCGCCGGAGTGGCTGACGGACGTCCACGCGGCCCACGATGTGCTGGCGCGACATCCGCACGGGACGGACGCCCACGTCGTGGCGCACCACGACTTCCTGCTCTCCTTCGGCGCTGCCGGCCACGCCGCGCGCGTGCTGGAGCGCGGCATCGACCGCTTCGGGGACTCGTGGGCGCTGCACCGCAGGCTGCGGGACCGGTTGCTGGTCGAGCGGCGTCTGGACGACGTGGACGGCCTCGAGGCAGTCTACGAGGGGATGCTGCGCGAGGAGGGTGCTCACCCATCGCTCGCCTGGTACGCGGGCTATGCGTCTTTCGTCGCCGCGGAGGTCCACCGCCGCGCCGGGCGTAGCGACGATTCCCTCGGAGCCTACGGGCGCGCAATCGACCACTACGAGGTCGGCATCGTCAGCGCGCCCCAGAGCCGCGAGTCCGCGGACCACTACATCGCCCTGGCCCTCGCGGCGCGTGCACGCGTGGCCTTCGAGCGCGGCAACCTCGAGGGTGCTCTCGGGGACCTGTTGGCCTCGCTCTCACGCAGGCCGGAGGCCGCGGCCACCCTTGACGGCATGAACATCTCGCCGGTTGCCACGGCGCGCATCCTCCTCGCTCGCCTCGCCGATCTGGACCGGCCGGACCTCTCCGCTCCCCTGGAGGCGGCCCTTGGTGAGCTCGACCCGGCCCTGCTTCTGCCTCCGGAGTTCGAGAGTGACGGCGCGCCGAGTGTGCGCCGCCGCGGTCGCCGCCGCTAGCCTAGCTGGTCTTCAGCGCCGCGCCGGAACCCGTCCAGCACATCGCGCAGCTCGGCCTCGGACAGCAGGGAGCGCAGCTGGGCGAGCTGGTGATCCATCGAGGACTCCTCGACCTGCGTGTCGTCCACAGGTTCCTCGCGGGCCGCGGGTTCGTCGGGAGCGACCTCGGGGCCCGGCTCTCCAGGAGCGTGGTATTCCCCGAATTCGTCGATGTAGTCCAGCAAGCCGAGGGAACCCTCTTCTCGCGTGCACGCCTCGTCCTCGGGGAGGTCGTGCTCTTCCTCGAGCGTGACGACGATTTCCAACTCCTGCTCATCGCTCGGAAGCCCCTCATGGCGCAGGGGGAAGGGCTGAGTCGATGAGCTTCTCGGGATCTCGCACGACAGTTCAGCGGAGGGGGCCGGTTCCCAGTCGTCGCTCCAGGAGGGACTCTCCTGGGCGGCTTCTTCCTGCGCGAGCAGCTCCTGTACGGCTTCCCGCTGCGCGGCCTCTTCCACCACTCGCTCCTGCGAGGTGCGGACGGCATCGAGCCCGCTTCGCAGCTCGACCAGCTGCTCGCAGATGCGTTCCAGAACATGGTCGACCGCGGCGAATCGCTGCTCAGCCTCGGTGCCCTGGAGCTTCATGTGCTTTCCCAGTCCGGCGCCGAGCTGATCGACGCTGGCGGCGAGGCGGAAGGACGCCTCGTCGTGGTGCCCGTTCGCGCGTTCGAGAGCGTGTTCCTGAGAGAGTTGCAGCAGCTGGTGCGCTGACTCCCCGACCGCATGGGTCTCCTGCAGGATGCGTTGTGCGTCCTGCCGGTTCGCGAGCACCTGAGTTGACAGCTCCTCGAGCACCGGACCGGAGGCGCTCTCGCCCGCCAAACGGCGTTGCACGGTCCCGATGGCCGCGCGCAGGGTTCCCAGGCAGAACAGGATGGCGCCGCCAAGGGCGAGTGCGGCCGGGCTTCCACCTGCCTGGGCGAGCTCCGAAGCGAACCACGGGACGCGCGGATGGAGGGCGTCGCCGCTGCCCGCGACGGCTCCCACACTCATCGCCACGCAGCCGGCGAGGAGCAGAAACCAGGTCCACGCCCTTCCCGTGCTGCCAGGGCCTCGTCCGATCGTCGTGGTTTGTTCGTTCGCCTCGGGGTTGCTGGCCATCGTGTCTCTTGCCACCTGCTGGAGGTTTGTGGAAGGGCGCGGCCCGATGCCGCGCGAGGGGCGACCACGGGAGGAGGCGCGAGCCCGCATCACACCCTGAGGGTCATGGTTTCGCATCGGGTATCGAGTGGGCGATTCTTGAGGGAAAGGGGGCTCTCTTATGCCATCCCTGGTCCGGGGGGCGCGACCACTACTGCCGGCTGCCGATGAAGTGTAGAGTCCCTCCTGACAGGGGCCTGGGGCGGCGCGTCCGTGCTGAGCCGGCCCCGAGAGCGGGATCCACCCATGTCGTCGGCCAGGAAGATCAAGGGAACCGCCGTGGCCCCCGGGCTGGCGATGGGCCCGGTACATGTCGTGCGCGCCACGCCCGATGTGGTTCCCAGCTGGTCTTTGCGCAGCGAGGAGGTCGACGGCGAGATCGTCCGCCTGCGGACCGCCGTCGCGGCGGTGACCGGAGAGCTGGAGGAGCGCCGCAAGCGCGTCGCCGCGCAGACGAACGAGAAGGACGCCGAGATCTTCGCCGTCCACCGCACCATCCTCGAGGACCCCATGGCGCTGGAACGCGTCGAGGAGACCATCCGAAACGAGCGCATCAACGCCGAGGCCGGCGTGCAGCATTTGGTGGAGCACCTCGAGCGGGTCATCGGAGGCATGGGAGGAGATCAGGCGCGGCGCTACGGCGCCGACGTCAGCGAGCCCTGGTGCGCGGTGCTCGAGGAACTCTCGAGTAGCGAACGGCGTGGCTTTCTGGCCCGCGATGAGCAGGTAATTCTCGCGGCGGCGGACCTGACGCCGCATGTCGTGACCTACCTCGACCGAGACCGTGTGCTCGCCATTCTCACCGAGACCGGTGGCCGCTTCTCGCACGGCGGCGTGCTGGCCCGCTCCCTGGGCTTTCCCTGCGTGGTGGCGATCCCGAACCTCCTGTCACGGCTGGAGAAGGGCCTGCGCGTGATCGTCGACGGAGATCGCGGGACCGTCCAGCTCGATCCCGACGAGGAGGCCGTCGATTTTTTCCTCGAACGCCGCAGGCGCAGGGTCGCGCGCACGGAGGCGCTCGCGGTCCACGCGGCCTTGGCGTCGACCACCTCGGATGGCCACCCCTTCGCGATCCAGACGAATGTCGAAGGCCTGCGGGATGTCGAGACCTACGACATCGACCACACCGATGGGATCGGCCTGTTCCGCACGGAGTTCCTCTACATGGAGCGCACCGAGTTCCCTTCCGAGGAGGAGCAGTACCGCGTCTATCGGCGCCTCCTGGAGCTGCTCGAGGGCCGGCCGGTGACCCTGCGCACCCTGGACATCGGCGGCGACAAGCGGCTGCCCTACTTCAAGACTCCGAACGAGAACAACCCCCAGCTCGGCTGGCGGGGCCTGCGCATCTCCCTCCAGTGGACGGACCTGCTGCGGGTCCAGCTACGGGCCGCACTGCGTGCCAGCGCACACGGAGACCTGCGCATTCTGTTGCCGATGGTCTCTTCCATCGAGGAAGTGCGGGAAGCGCGCAAGATCTTCGAGGGTATCCGGAGCCAGCTCACCGAGCAGGGCTACGACATCGCGGAGGATGTCCCCGTGGGCATCATGGTCGAGGTCCCTTCCGTGCTCTACGTCCTCCCGGAGATCCTCCAGGAGGTCGACTTCGTCAGCGTCGGGACCAACGACATGGTGCAGTACTTGCTTGCTGCGGACCGCGACAACCCGTGGGTGACGCACCATTACGATCCATACCATCCGGCCGTCCTGCGGGCGCTGCAGGAAGTGTCGGACGCCAGCCTGCGCGCGGGAAAGCCGTGCTCGGTGTGCGGGGAGATGGCGGGCGACTACGCGACCGCGCTGATCCTGCTGGGCATGGGCTACACGGGGGTCAGCATGGTCCCCAACTTCGTGGGCGAGGTGAAGTACGCCCTGCGCCAGGTCACCCTGGCGGACGCGCGCGAACTGGCGCGGCAGGCCTTGCGGGCGGGTAGCGGTACCGAGGTCCGCACGCTTCTCGAGGAGGCCCGCCGCAGGCTGCACGACAGCTTGACTGGCGAGGAGACCTCGCAAACCTGACCCCCTCGGCGGGGGCGCTCGGCCACCCGCCCAGGTCAGCGGACGCGAATCACGCCCATGGCCCGCGGCTCGCACCGCGAGACGCCGCCTGCTGATTGAGCCAACCCCGGCCCTGGAACTGACTTGTGGCCGATCCCCGAACTCGGGCGGGCGGCGGGCAACGAAGAATCAATCCCGGTGGCCCGGGAGGCCCTGAAATTGCAGCTTTGATGGTAGATTGTGAATCCTGCCTGAAGGAGGCAGGAGGAAGGAGTGGTTCGTGCGAGGAGCGAGATGGGGAGGAATTAGGACCGATCAACCCCGCAGGGGGCGCTGGTCTCAAGCCGAGATCGCGCGTCTGCGTGAGTTGTACGGACTCAAGGCCGATGTGGCCATCGCGCGCGAGCTCAATCGCCCGGAGGCCAGTGTCCGGAAGATGGCCGAGCAGGTGTTCCCGCTCGCGGTACATCAGGGGCCGTGGACTGCCCGGGAAGCGATCGAGCTCAAGCGCTACCTGGGAGCCGCGACCCATGAGGTGATCGCGCGCGTGCTGGGGCGCACTCCGGAGGAAGTCCGCGAGCAGATCATCGAACTCCGACGCATCCGGCGCGACGATAGCTGGACACAGGAGGAGATCGCCGAGTTCAAGCGTCTCTACGGCACTCGTCGGGACGAGGACATGGAGTTGATCTTCGGGCGCTCGAGCGAGTCCCTCGCCCGCCAGGCGGAGGTCTTGTGCCTCGCCAAGGACAAGGCCTTTGTCCGACGCCAGCAGGGCGTCGCCTCCACGCGCATGCCGCGCTGGAATGCCGAGGAGATCGCGAAGCTCGTCGAGCTGTACCCCGAGCACTCGAACCTGGAGATCGCTCGCGCCCTCAGTCGCTCGGTCAAGAGCGTCGTGTCGAAGGCCCACAATCTCGGTCTCAAGAAGGACGCGGACCGCCTACGGACGATGGGGCGCGAGAACGTGAGCCTGCGCTATCGCGAGCGTGCGAGTGACGTGCAGAGCGGCGAGAACGGCGTGGCCGCGGAGAGCGCAGGCTCCTAGGAGCCCGTCAAGAGAGTCGCTCCGCGCCCTGACGGCTCCCTCCACGCCCCGGCTCGGCGCCCGAGAGCCTCGCCGCATCCACCGCTTCGCCTGCGCCTTCAGGCACCGGCCCGGAGCGCCTTCACCAGATGCGCTCCACCTCCAGGCAGCAGGCGCCCAATTCGTTGCGGACGACTCCGCTCACGCACAGGGTCCCGAACTCCGTCAGGCGCTGTCCATCGCGCCGGTAGGTGTCGGGGAAGAGCACGGCTTCGGCCAGGCCGGTCTCGTCTTCGAGGGTCACGAAGCGCATCCACTCAGCGCTCGCCGTACGCACGCGCCGCGTCGCGGCCGGCCAGCCGCGGAGGGTTACGCGTCCGCCCTCGAACTCGGCCAGCTCAGCGCAGGCGATCACGCGCGCCGGACGCCGCCTTGCGGGTCGTAGCGGCAGCGCCGCGATGCGCTCGTCAGCGGGGCAGGGGAAGATCACCGTGGGGTGGTCGCACACCGTCAGCCCCAGCAACTCGTACTCGAGCATCCCGCGTTCGGTGCGCGGCGTGTCCGGGAGCCCCGGCAGGGCGAGGGCCGGGAGCTCGGGCTCGGGGAAGAGCGTCGCGCTCGCCCCGGGCGGCAGAGCGCTGTTCCCCAGACCCGGGCCCGGGCGCCAACCGCGGCTGCGGTCGCGGGCCGCACGGACGATCTCGTCGGTGCGCTGCTCGGGAGTCGACGTACAGGCGGCCAGGCGGGCCGAATCGAGGGCGGGCTCGCCGCCGTGGCGCCGCGGCGAGCGCTTGATGGTCGTGCGCAGCAAGTGCAGGCGCCAGAGGAGTTCAGGGCGGGTGTGGTCGAAGGCGTCGAGGGCGCCGCACTGGATCAGGTGCCTGGCCTCATCGATGTGGGCGCGGGCGCGGGTGAGGAAATCGGGCAAGGAGAGGAATGGGCCCTGCTCTTCGCGCGCGCGGCGGATCCCGTCGAGGGTGTCTTGCGAGAGGCCCTTCACCTGCCCGAGCCCGACGCGCAGAGCGGGCACGGCCGCAGGCCGTGTTCCGCGCCATTCGACCGTGAATCCGACGGCGCTGCGGTTGATGTCGGGGGGGAGGATCGCGACCCCCAGACGACGCGCTTCTTCCACGTACACGCGCCGCGCGTAGTAACCCGTTTCGCTGGCCAGGAAGGCGGTCAGGTAGACCGCGGGATGGTGGGTCTTGAGCCAGACGGTGCGGTAGGCGATGCGCCCGTAGGTCACCGCGTGGGCCTTGCAAAATGCGAAGGAGGCGAAGTTGCTCACCAGCTCCCAGACATGCTCGGCGTCCTCGCGCGCGACGCCACGGCCGAGGCAGCCGGCCATGAAGCGCTCGCAGAGAGGCTCGAGCTCGTCCGTGCGCCGCTTCTGCAGCGCCCGCCGCAGGAGGTCGGCTTCCGACAGCTCCATGCCGGCCAGGGTCGCGGCGACCTGCATCACGTCCTCCTGGTAGAGCATCACGCCCTGGCTCCGGCGCAGCACGTCGGCCAGGTCCGGGTGGGGCGGCGTGGCCTCCTCGAGGCCGCGGAAGCGGCGTATGTAGGCGTCCTTCATGCCTGAGCTCGCCGGTCCCGGGCGGATCAGAGCCACGGCCTCGATCACCGCGTCCATGTCGCGGGCGCCGGTCTGCTGCAGCAGGTTGCGCATGCCCGGGGACTCGACCTGGAAGCAGCCGATCGTGCGTCCCTCGCTCAGGGTGCGGCCCGTCTCCGAGTCGTTCTCGTCGATCGCCTCGAGGTCCACCTCGATCCCGCCTTCCCGCAGCATGCGCAGTCCGTCATCCAGCACGGTCAGGGCGCGGTTGCCGAGCAGGTCCATCTTCACCAGCCCGATGGCCTCGACCGCGTCCTTGTCGAGCTGGGTCGTGATCACGCCCTTGGCGGCGCGCTGGCAGGCGACGAAGTCGGTGATCGGGCCGGGAGAGACGACGAGGCCGCCGGGATGTAGGCCGAAGTGGCGCGGCACGCCGAGCAGGGAGGGCGCGGTGTCGAGGACCCGCGCCCAGCGCTCGTCACCGAAGGGGAAGTCGCGCGCCTCGGGGGTGGCGCGCAGGGCGCCGCGGAGATCTCCGTCGGGGACGTGGTGGGGCAGCACCCGTGACCAGCGCTGGAGCTCGGCCGGCGGGAGGCCCTCGGCCAGGGCCACCTCGCGCACGGCGGCGCGCGGTCCGAAGGTGTTCACAGTCGAGATCATCGCCGTGCGCTGGGGACCGAAGAGCTCGTAGACATGCTCGATGATCTCGTCCCGCCGCCGCCAGCAGAAGTCCAGGTCGATGTCGGGACGGTCGCTGCGCGCGGGGTTGAGGAAGCGCTCGAAGATCAACTCGTAGCGCAGCGGGTCGGCGTCGGTCAGTTGCAAGCTGTAAGCCACCAGGCTGTCGGCGGCCGAACCGCGCCCGACGCACGGGATGCCCTCGGCGCGAGCGTGGTCGGCGATGCGCTTGACGAGCAGGAAGTAGGGCGCGAAGCCCAGGCGCTCGATGGTGGAGAGCTCGTGATCGAGGCGCCCGAGGACCTCCGGCCGCAGGGGACGATAGCGCCGCCGCGCGCCCTCGAAGGCGAGCCGGCACAGCTGCGAGTAGGCGGTCTCTCCCGGCTCCAGGTCGATCTTGGGGAAGAAGACCTCCGTCGTGGGAGGGACGTGACGGCAGCGCTCGGCCACGGCGAGGGTGCGGGCCACCATGGGCGGGACGCCCGCGGGAGCGTCGATCGGCCAGGGGCCGGGGACGTCCGGAAGATCGGCGTAGAGGGCGTTCATCTCGGCCGGCGCGAGCAGGTGCGCGGGCTGCTCGGCCAGCCACTCGGCGGGCAGGTCGCAGAGCAGGGCGTTGTGCTTGATCGCCGCGCGCACCCGGCCCGCGGCGGCTCCCGCCGGCGCGACGTGGTACACGTCCGTGACCGCGAGGGTGGCGAAGCCCGTGGCGCGCGCCGCGTCGATCAGCTCGCGCGCCGGGACGCAGCGCGCCGGGGGGGACGTCTTGGGCGATGCGGGCCACTCGCTCGGTTCGGAACCTTGCGTCGCTTCAGGCGCGTTGCGCCGCACCGGCGCGAGGTGGGTGTTGCGCGTGCGCCGCGGACGCGCCTGGCGCGGGCCGCCGAGCGCTGCCGGAGAGATGGCCGCCAGCACCTGGTCGGGGGACAGGCGACCCATCAAACCCACGAGCAGGCGCGGGTGATCGGCCAGGAAGATCAGTCCTTCGCTGTGCTCGACCGCCGCGTGGACCAGGTCGAAATCCCCTTCGGTGGCGTCCGGCGCCGGGCCCGCACCCGGGTCGAACCCGAGCCGGCGCGCCGAGGCGAGCCGCAGCAGGTTGCGATAGCCGCGCCGGTCGCGGACCAGAGCCACCAGACGGCCCGGCGCCCCGCGCGGGTCGGAGAGCTCGGCGGCGACGATCGGGCGCACACCGCAGGCGCGAGCCGCCTTCAGGAAGTCCACCAGGGCAGCGGTCGAATCGACGTCCGCCAGGGCCAGGGCGCCGATCCCGAGCTGGCGCGCGCGCGCACACAGTTCGGCGGGGGAGTCGACTCCGGTCAGCAGGGAGTGGTGCCCGTGGACCCGCAGGGGGACGTACGTCGTGGAGTGCGCCAAGGAGCTGCCCCCGTTTCTGGTGCGGGGCGCTTCACTGGTTCAAAGACGGCGTTCGCAGGCGAAAACCGTCCGCTTCGAGCTCGCAGGTCTCCGTCAGGGGGAAGCTCCCGCCGCGCAGGACGCGACCGAAGCCGAGCCGCGCGCGCAGGGCGTCGAGGGCGCGGTCGAGGCGCCGCTGGCGGTCACCGCGACTGCCGCGGGCGCCGCCGAGGTTGCGGTCGCCGTCGGGTGTGGAGAAGAGCGAACCCTGCCAGCCGGCGCTGGGGGACAGGCCGAGCAGGGTGAGTCCGACGCGGCGGGTCAGGGCGCGCCGACGGGGGAGGGAGCGGAAGAGCGCTCGCGCGTGGCGCCAGATCGCGTCGGTGGAGTCATCGGGGTGTTCGAGTGCCTGGCGTCGGTGGTGGTGGCCGCCCTCGTCCGCCCCGCGCGCGCGGCGTCGGGCCGCCGGCGGCCGGGTGTCGACGTAGGTGACGCTGACCGCCGCCGAGCCCACCTGCAGGCCGTGGGAGCGCAGCCGGTGGCTGGCGCGCTCGACGAGGTAGCAGAGCATGGCCTCGACCCGCGTCCGCTCGCCCTCCTCGGGCTCGAAGGTGCTGACGCGCTGGATCGAGCGCGGCAGGCGCAGGCGCACCAACCCCTCCCCGTTGTCGTCATCGAGCAGTTCGTAGGTCGCCTCGACGGGATCGTGATCGATCCCGCGCGCGCGGTCGTGGAGCACGAGACCCGCAGAACCGAAGCTGGCGAAGAGGACCTCGCGCGAGGCCTGCACCAGGTCGCCGGCGGTGCGCACGGCGAACTGATCGAGCAGGCGCTGCGTGGCGTGGCCGACTCCCGGAAGGTAGTGGACCGGCAGGGAGCGCAGGAAGCGTCGCTCGAAGCCGGGCAGGATCTCGGCCACGCCGCCGGGCTTGGCCAGCATGCCGGCCAAACGCGCCACGGTGCGGTTGGTGGCGACGCCGATGGTGAGCGGCAGGCCGACCTGGGCGCCGACCTCCGCGCGCAGGCGCTCGGCCGTGGCGAAGGCTGGGCCGCAGAGGCGTGCGCAGCCCGTGAGATCGACGAAGAAGTCGTCGATCGAGACCTCCTCGACCGCCGGCGAGTAGCGCAGGGCGACCCTCGCCACCGCGCGCCGCAGGCGGTTAGCCGCCTGGGCGTCCCCGCGCCGGAAGAGGGCCTCGGGGCAACGGCGCGCGGCCTCGGCCAGGAGCATCCCCGGCCGCACCCCGCGGGCGCGCACGTCGTAGGTGCACGACATGACCAGGTTGCGCTCGCCGGGCAGCCCCCCGATCACCAGCGGGCGGCCGCGCAGCTCTGGGTGCACCACCTGCTCGACCGAGGCCAGAAAGGCGTCGACGTCCAGGTGCAGGATGCGCCGTAGCGGGGGGGTAGGGGGAGGGAGATCGAGAGGTGACGGGCGGTTGGACACGGAGGCCTCCGCCTATACCCTAACGGAACCCTAACCTGAGGTCCAGGTGCCGGGCGGGAGAGTTTTCCCGGCCCTCAGCGCGCGTCCGTGACCGGCGGGCGCAAGCGGGCCTGCCACGGGCTGCGGTTGCGCCGCCACCATTCCTCCCAGGCGCGGGCCGTGCGGCCCGGTCGCTCGCCGGTCAAGCGCTCGAGGGAGGTGCGGATCACCCGGCTGTGGGTTGCGAAGGAGACCTCGGAGACGCTGATCACGCCGACATCGAGCACGGCGCCCTCGATCAGGGTGTTGATCTGGGGATCGGCGACGGCGGCGGCCAGGGCCACCTCTACGTCGAAGTCCTGCACGTAGGAGACCTGGCTGCCAATGAAGAGGTGAGCGTGGGGGACGCGGCCCGCGCCCGTTCCCCTCCTCGCCGCCGCCGCGAGGGCGCCCATCAGGGGTTCGACGCCGGCGGCCAGGCCCACCTGACCGAGGGCCTCGGCGGCCTGCAGTTGCACGCGCCCCCGCTCGCTGCCCAGGGCGCGCACCAGGGGCGCGAGGACCGCCGTGGATCCGCTCGCCCCCAGGGCGCGGCTTGCGTGGTGCCGCACCTCGGTCGAGCGATCGAGGACGGCGTGGGTGCACAGCGCCTTGAGCCGCTCACCTGGAAGCAGGCGCCCGATGGCCTGGGCGGCGAAGGAGCGACGGCGTGGTGAGCTGTGGCCCAGCTCTAGCGCCAGCTCGGCGCCCAGGGTCTCGCGATCGGTGACGCGGCCCAGCTCGGCGATCGCAAGCTCGCGCGCCGCAAGGCCGCGCTGGGCGCCCCAGACGCTCAGCGTCGCCCGCGCCGCCGCGCGTTCTTCTGCGGGCACTTCCAGGTTGGGCAAGGCGACGAGGTCGCGTCGTCTCAAGAGGGCCAGGGCGTGTTCGTCGTGGGGTCGGTCCTCGAGCAGAGCGTCGAGGTGTTCGAAGGCCTCGCGCACCAGCCCATTCGCGATCATCCACTGCGCCAGACCGGCGCGGGCGGCAGGGACCTCTGATTCCGCCAGGGACGCGCGGTGCTTGTCGAGCAGGCGCAGCACGTCCCGCTCCAGGGCCGCGCGTGCGACGGCTCCTCGCGGCAGGGCGTGCCACTCGTTGCCGGTACTCCGTACTTCCCAGTGCCCCTCGCGTTCGCGTGCGACGGCTCGCAGGGGCCTGCCGCCGTGCAGGTAGAGGATGCGCTTGCGCTCCCCCGGATCCTCGTCGTCCCAGACGTTCGCCTCGCGGTTGGCGGGGACTTGCGCTGGGGCGATGCCGGCGTCCGCGGCCGGATGGGCGGCGGGGACGAGCACGACGAGGATGGCGTGGATGAACTCGAGCATGGCGGAACCTCCACCTACCGTAGGGCCGGCCGGCGCGCCCGATACGATGCCCGCGCTCTTTTTCCCCGTTCAGTGGGGGGAAGGCTCCGCGTCGGCCGCAGGCGCGTCTTCTTCCGCTGGCGCCAGGTAAAAGAGCGTCTCGCCCACAGTCAGGGCCGCGTCGTCGGCGAGGAAGCGCGGCGCGCCGCTCTCGTCGAGGGCTAGCAGGGGGATCGCGCCCGGTAGCACGCCGTCCAGGTCGTCCGCGTCCAGCTCGTGGTCCACCTGCGCCTTTTCGATCAGCGCGCCCGCGCGCAGACGATCCGTCGCGCTCTTCCACGAGAGGCGCTCGCCGAACAGGAAGGGCGCGTCCTCTGCGGTAGGCGGCGAGGAGTCGAGCTGCACCGCTCGCACGCGGGCGGAGCCGAAGTCGCGCTCGAACAGGCGCAGGGCGGTGCGGTTGACGCCGTCGTTGGGCGTCATCGCCAGCAGGTTCCCGACGCCGTCGAGGTCCAGGGCTTCCAGCACGATCGGGTCGAGGGCGTCGGCGCGATGGGCCTGCAAGCCGTGCTCGCGGGCGCGCTCCACGCGCCAGATGTTCGTGTCCAGGAGCACGACGCGCCGTCCCGCGCGGTGCAGGGCGCGGCCGAGGGCCAGGGCGAAGCTGTTGGCGCCCACGATCAGGAATCCGTTGCGCGCCTCCTCGAGGACGCCCAGCCAGCGGCCCACGAGGCGCGCGGTCGGCGCCTGCAGCACGACCGTCCCGACGATCACGGCGAAGACCAGGTTCATCACGACGCGTCCCTCAGCGATGCCGTGTTCCTCCAGCACCAGGGCGAACAGCGAGGAGACCGCGGCGGCGACGATGCCGCGCGGGGCGATCCAGGAGAGGAACAGCCGCTCCCTGAGGGAGAGGTCGGTGCCCAGGGTGCAGAGGGCGACGGTCAGCGGACGGCCCACAAAGACGATGCCCGCCACCACGCCCACGGCCGGCCAGCCGAGGGCTTTGAGGCCGCCCAGGTCCAGGTCAGCGGCCAGCAGCACGAAGACCACCGAGACCATCAGGACGGTGATGTGACCCTTGAACTCCTCGATCTCCTCGAGGCCTGGCGGGCGCAACCAGCCCAGGAGAAAACCCGCCAGGGTGACGGTCAGGACGCCCGACTCGGGGAGCAGCAACTCGCTGACAGCGAACAGGCCGATGGCCGTGGCGAGCACCGCCAGGTTGCGCAGATCGACGGGCAGGATCTCCTGGCGCCGGATCAGGACGAAGAGCATCCATGCTCCGACCGCGCCCAGGCCCAGGCCCAGGAGCACGCGCCCGCCGAAGGCCGCCAGGACGTGCGCCGAGCCGCGGGACTCGGCCTCGATCAGGAACTCCAATACCAGCACGGCGTAGAGCGCTCCGACCGGGTCGATCAGGATCGCCTCGCCGCGCAGCACGTCCGAGACGCGCCGGCGGGGGTGGACGGCTTGCAGCAGGGGCAGGATGACGGTCGGCCCGGTGACGATCACGAGCGCTCCGAAGAGCACCACGGCACCCACGCTCAGCTCCTCGAAGAAGAGGTGGGCGAAGAGCGCCGAGAGGGCCCAGGTCGTGAGGGCGCCGAAGAGCACGAGGTTGCGGATCGCGCCTCCGGCGAGGCGGAAGGCCTCGGTCTTCAAGGACAGGCCGCCCTCGAAGAGGATGATGGCGACCGCGAAGCCGACAAGGGTCCGCAGGCCCGAGCTCCCCAGGGACGAGGGCTGGACAATGCCCGTGATCGACGGGCCGAGGACGACGCCGATCAGCAGCAGGGGGAGGATCGCCGGTATGCGCAGGCGCCGCGCCAGCATCTGTCCGGCAACGCCCGCCACGACGGTGGCGGCGGCGGTGAGCACCAGGGGATCGTCGGACATCCGCGCGCGACCATAACCGAAACCGTGGCGGGCACCCATCGGTGCTCCGTCGGTGGGGAGCGGCCGGCTAGAATGCGCTGATGGAGATCGTCCTCGTCCAGCCCGAGATCCCCCACAACACAGGTTGTGCCGCGCGCCTCGCTGCGGCCACCGGGCTGCGCCTGCACCTGGTGGAGCCCCTCGGCTTCTCCCTGGAAGATCGCTATCTCAAGCGCGCCGGGCTGGACTACTGGCCGCAGGTCGAACTCGTCCTGCACGCCGACTGGGCGGCGGCTGCCCGGACCCTCGGCTCCGCGACGGCTCGCCCGCTCGCCGAGCGCTTGCGCCTGTTCACCGCCCGCGGCGGCGAGTCGCTCTTCACCTGCGCCTTCGAGCCCGACGACGTGCTGGTATTCGGCGGTGAGAGCGGGGGCCTGCCTGCCGAGTTGCTCGCCGCGCACCCAGAGCGGCGCGTGTACGTGCCCATCCGCTCCGGCGTGCGCAGCCTGAACCTGGCCAACGCCGTCTGCCTCGGGGTCTACACGGCCCTCGACCGCTCGGGTGCGCCCCTGCCCGTCAACGACGGGACCTACGACGCCCATCCGCGGGCCGCCGAGGACGTGCGCCCCGCCGAACGCGTGGTCGATGCGGGGGGGCGTGAGAGGACCTGATCCTGACGCCCAGCCCACCGAGCTCACGACCGCCGGCGTCTTCAGGACCTGGTGGCCTCTCGCGACGAGCTGGTTGTTGATGGGCGCTGAGCTGCCGGCCATCGCGGCGGCGGTTGCGCGCCTTCCCGAGCCCGTGGCGCACCTGGCGGCCTTCGGCATCGTCTTCGCCTTCGCCCTGCTGGTAGAGGCGCCGATTATCATGATGCTGGCGGCTTCGACGGCTCTCTGCCGCGACCGCGAGTCCACCGCACGCCTGCGCGGCTTCAACCATCGCTGCGCCATCGTGTTGACCGCGATCCACGCGCTCCTGGCCTTCACGCCGCTCTACGACCTGGTCGTGGTGCGAGCGGTCAGCCCGCCGGCCGACGTGATCGAGCCCGCGCGCCTGGGTCTGATGATCATGACCCCCTGGACCTGGGCGATCGCCGACCGCCGGTTTCATCAGGGCATCCTGATTCGCTTTGGCCGGGCGAACGCCGTGGGCCTGGGGACCCTGGTGCGCGTCTGCGCGACCGTCGCCACCCTCTACCTCGCGAGCCGCCTCGAGTTCTCGGGCATCGCCGTGGCCGCCACGGGACTGACCGTGGGCGTGTGCGTCGAGATGGTGTTCGCGCGCCTCGCCGTGCGCTCCATCCTGCGCGAGCGCCTGGCTCCCGCGGCGCCGGACGCCGTGCCCTTGACGACCGCCCGCTTGCTGGCCTTCTACGTGCCGCTCGCCATCACCCCCTTACTGAACCTGATCTCCCAGCCCGTGGGCACGGCCTGCGTCGCGCGCATGCCCGACGCAGTCCGTGCCCTGGCGGCCTGGCCGGTCGTGATCGGGCTCGTGTTCATGAGCCGTTGCATCGGGATCGCCTTCAACGAGGTGGTGGTCAGCCACGCCGGCGACCCGGGCGCGCACCGTACCCTGACGCGCTTCGCTGTCGGCCTTGCCGCGCTCACCGTGGGCGTCCTGGCGCTCTTCGCCGCCACGCCCCTGGCGTCCTGGTGGTTCGGCGACGTCCAGGGCCTCGAGCACGACCTGGCCGCCCTGGCCGACGGCGCCCTCTGGTTCGCGGTCGCCCTGCCGGGCCTGACCGTCGCGCACAGCCTCTTCCAGGGCTTTCTGGTCCACATCGGCCAGACGCGAGGCGTGACCGAATCGGTGGCCCTGTTCCTCGTGGTCTTTTGCGCCGTGCTCTACGTGGGCGTCGTCGCCGAACGCTGGAACGGTCTCGTAGTGGCGATGTCGGCCTTCACCGCCGGCAGCGCGGTCCAGGCCTTCTGGCTGTGGTTCCGCGTCCGCCGCCTGCGCGCCGCCGGCGTCTTCGGTTGAGTTGTCCGGTCCCGCAGCTGCCTCCCTCAGGATCGTGGTGCGCTGGCCCTGACTTTCTAGCTCTCGCTCACGGACAGAGCGTCACTTCCAGGCTGTCCGAGAGGTTATGGCCGATGCCGCCGTTGCCGCCGGGGCCGGTGGGATCGCGGTACCAGAACTGGAAGTACCAGGTGCTGCCCGGCGTGAGTTGCCCCGATGGCTGGGTCGGGTTCTCCAGGTCGAGGTCCCAGAGGGCCGAGCCGCCCGCGCCCGTCGTCAGGATCGGCAGGCGGATGACCGGAGAGGCGATGCAGCGCAGGCCGTCGCCGAGGGGCACCTGGGTCGGCGTCTCGCCGTAGAAGAAGACCCCGAACTGGCCTGAAGGCGCGCCGTCGGCGCGCAGGGTGAGGGCGTTCGAGCTGTAGGAGAGCGAACCCTCGTAGCCCATCAGGGCGCCTGGACCGACGGAGTTGGGCGACGTGCTGCAGGTGCTCTGGACCGGGTCCACGGCGCAGCCAAGGCGGTAGACGTCGTGCACCACATCCTCGACCACGGCCTGGGCCAGGGCTGGCGGCAGCTGATTGGCCACGGAGAAGGTCGAGGGCATGGTCGGCGTCCCGTCGTCGGTCAGGCCGGGGCTGCCGAAGAAGGCGTCGGAGCCGAGCATGATGCGGTCGGAGAAATCGGTGATGAGCTGCAGCCACTCGGGCCGCAAGTCGCCGTTCAAGTCCACGGGCCGGTTGCCCTCGACGAGGGTCCCTCCGGCGCCAGGCGTGACCTTGATCGCCAGGTAGAGGTTGTCGTGGGCGTCGAGCATCACGCGCAACAGATCCACGGTCATGTCGCCGATGTGGTCCGCCCCGGCGTGGGTCCAGACCCAGCGCGCGGCCGTGTTGTGGTCTAGCAGGGTTGCAAAGGCCGTCAGGTTCTCATGTACGACGTCCGGCGCCTGGGGATTGGGAGGCGGGAAGCCGGGGCCGAGGATCCTGTCCTGGGCGACTGCTTCCATGTGCAGGTCGATCGGCATGTCGTTGGCGGCCGCGACGTCGGCCAGGAGCAGCAACAGCTCGTGATCGGGTTGCACTTCCTGGAAGCTGTGGCCGGGGAAGAGCGAGAGGTGTAATGCCGTGATCTCCCCGAAGCCAGCCGCCCCCGCGTCCGCGATGGCCTGGGCGTGGGCTGTGAACTCGGCGCGCTCGGCGCCGGTCGCCGTGCCATCGGGGATGGAGTGGATCATGGGGTTGAGCAGCAGGCCGCCGCCGAGGAACTCCAGGCGGGTCGGGTGCAGCTCGACGAGCTCCGTCAGCACGGTGTAGTCGTAGACGTTGGGGTTGCTGGCGTTGCCCGGCGAGAAGGGTGTCGGCATGAGAATGGCCTCGCTCACTCCCAGCTGGTCCATCTCGTCGATGGCGTGCTCGGCCGCGCCGGGGAAGTCGCTGACCCAGCCGCCGCCCTGCATGTAGAAGGCGCGCAAGTGCACGTGGGTGTCGATCGGGGCGGGCGCACCGGCGTCCTGGGAGGTCGCGCTGGTCGCGAGGGCGAGGCAGATCGTGGAGGCTAGGAGAGGGCGAATCATGGCGTTCTCCGGGAGCGACAGTGGTCGGGTCATCCTCTCCATCGTACCCCTGCAATTCTGGCTCGGTGGAGCGCGTCATGTCGATCCCCGGCAGCCGCCGCGAGGACCCACTGCGGCGCTACAATGGGCTTCGATGGACGCTCATTCCGGTGCTCCCGTGCGCAAGCCGCGCCACGGCGACGAGTTGATCGTCGAGGTGAGCGGCTACGACCGACGCGGGCGGGCCGTGGGCCGCGCCCTGGACGGAGAGGGGCGAGCCTACAAGGTCAGCCTGCGCGGCGCCGTGCCGGGGGACCGCGTGCGCGCCGCCGTCGTGCGCCGTCGCGGCGAGCGCGTCGACGCCGCGCTGGAGGAACACCTTGAGCGGGGGCCGGCGGCCGTGTCGCCGCGCTGCAGGCACTTCGCGACCTGTGGCGGCTGCAGCTTCCAGGACCTGGCTTACGAAGCGCAGCTCGGCGTGCTGCAGGCGGGGATCGAGGCTGCCCTCGAGCGCCACGGCCTCAAGGCGCGGGCGGAGGCCGTGCTGGCCGACCCCGAGCCCTGGCACTACCGCAACAAGATGGAGTTCACCTTCGCCGACCGGCGCTGGATCGAGGTCGGCGAGCCCCAGGGGGTCGAGTCGAACTTCGCCCTCGGCCTGCACGTCCCCGGGCGCCACGACAAGGTGATGGACGTGCGCGAGTGCTCGATCGCCTTCGAGGAGGCGTCGGCCATCCTGTGCGACGCCCGCGACCTGGCGCGCGCGGCCGATCTCCCGCCCTGGAACCTCCGCGATCACACCGGCCTCCTGCGGCACCTGGTGCTGCGCAAGGCGCACCATTCCGGTCAGATCCTGGTGAACCTCGTGACGGCGCAGGATGCGCCCGAGCTCGTGGAGTCCTACGCGGCCGAGCTGATCGCCCGCCATCCCGAGATCACGACCTTCGTTCAGAGCGTCAACACGCGTCCCGCCGCCGTGGCGATCGGGGAGCGCGAGCGGGTGCTCTCCGGCCCCGGTTTTATCGAGGAGCGCCTGGGAGGGCTCGACCTGCGCATCTCGCCGGGGTCCTTCTTCCAGACCAACACGCGCCAGGCCGAGCTGCTGGCGCGCGTCGTCCGCGAGGAGGCCCTCGGCGGCGACGCTCTCGATGGCGTCGCGCCGCCCGAGTGCGTGTACGACCTCTGCTCGGGCGGCGGCGTGCTCTCCCTGCTGTTGGCCTCCGGCGCCGGGCGCGTGGTCGGCTTCGAGCTCGTGCAGTCCGCCGTGGAGGATGCCCGCGCGAACGCGCGCCGCAACAAGATCGCCAACGTCGAGTTCGTCGAGGGCGACGTGGCGCGCGAGTTGGGCGCCTACACCTCCCCTACACCGCCTGAGGTCTGCGTGGCGGACCCGCCGCGCGCGGGCCTGCACGCAGACGTGATCCGGGCCCTGACCGCTCTCGCGCCGCGGCGCATCGTCTACGTGGCCTGCAATCTTTTCGCCTCGGGCGGCGATGTCGCCGCGCTCGTCGCCGCGGGCTGGTCCGTGACCCGCGTGCGCCCGATCGACCTCTTCCCGCACACGCCCCACGCAGAGTGCGTCCTGACTCTGGAACGCTGATTTCCAGCGCTTAGGCCGCCCGTGCGTTCCCGTGCGGCCGCGCTCGCGATACCCTGGACGTGACCGCCATGGAACTCACCGTCCAGCCTGGCACGCTCCTCGCGTCCGCCCCTCACATGCTCGACCCGAACTTCATGCACGCGGTCGTGCTCATGTGCCAGCACACCGACGAAGGCGCCTTTGGCCTGGTCGTCAATCGGCGCACGACCGCCACGGTGGCCGACCTCTTGCCCGAACATCCCTTGCTGGGCTCGGCGGCGACGCCGGTGCACTGGGGCGGGCCCGTCGGCCAGGACACCCTGCAGATCCTGCACGTGCACGCCGCTGAGGTACCGGGCGGCCTGCACCTGGGCGGCGGGCTGTGCCTGGGCGGGAACCTGGACGTGCTCGCGGACCTGCTGGCCGGGGAGAGCGACGAGGCGTGCGTGCGCTTCGTTGTCGGGTATGCGGGCTGGGGAGAGGGTCAGCTCGAGGGCGAGCTGGCCGCCGGCGGCTGGCTGCCCACGGCCCTCGACCCCGAACTCGTCTTCCAGGACGACCAGCAGCGCACCTGGCGCGAGGCGATCCGCGCCATCGGCGGTGAGGTGGCCGGGATGGAAGACCTGCCGCCCGACGTGAGCTGGAACTGACGCGACCTCGCGTGCTGCATCGCTTCGCGCCCAGGGCGCTCGCACCACCGTGGGCGAGGTATGCGAGCGTGCCAGCTCGATGATTCAGATCTCCGCGGGCAGGCGATCGCGTTGCTCAGTCGCGGGTGCGGGCTCGGGAGCGCGCGGGCGCGGGACGTCCTTGATCGGCTCACGCCAGGGGGTCAGGTGGCGCCGCGCGGGCTCGGTCGCCGGGCGCAGTCCCGCCAGCTCGATCACGCGCCCCAGCAAGCGCGTGCGCTCCTGCATCGAGAGCGACTCGACCGGGATGTAAGGCACGTCGAACATCTCCAGCAGGACCTTCACCATCCCGTCGATGCGCACCACCTCTTCCCACTCGACGCCGGCGCGCACGCCGTCTTCGGCGAGCAACTCGCGGTGGGGACGCAGAAAGAACACCAGGCCGCTGCGCACCGAAGCCATGTAGCGCTCGAGGCGCGGGTCGCGGAAGACCTCGGCCATGATCGTTCCGTGGTGCGCGGCGTAGGCCAGGTTGCAGAAGGCGCGGTCGGAGACGAAGGCACCCTCGTGCGCGCTCTCGGCGGCGATCTGGCGCTCGTAGACCTGGGCCTGATAGTGGTTGACCAGCTCGAGGTCCGTGCGCAGGGAGTCGAGGCGCGCCTCCATCTCCGCCAGCACGCCGCGCGCGACCTCGGCGATCATCGGGATGGCGTAGCGGTCCCGGACCCAGCGGGCGAGGGTGGTCTTGCCCGTGGAGTGGGCGCCGACGAGGTAGATGCGCGGGGGCGAGTGCATGGGCGGCTGGGGGTCGAAGTTCACGGGCGCGAGGGACCAGGGTACAAGATGTAGTGGGTTCTGTCTCGCCTAACCCCTACAGGGGGCGGTCAGGCGGAGCTTGCCGGACTCTCGGGCGCGGGGCCGTCGATGGTCCCTCCGACCTGGGCGCCCACGGTCTCGCCCAGGGTCGCGAAGAGCTCGCGCCCCTCTCGCTGCTCGCACCAGGTGCTCTGCTCGGGGCTCCAGTTGAAGTGCCAGGCGCGTGCGCCGGCGGCCAGCCACATCTGGGCCGCGGCGGTCTGCCTATTCAGGACGTGGCGTGTCCCGTCGCTGAACTCGAGGGTCAGGACGCCGTCGGAGAGGGAGAAGTCGACCTCGTCGGGGTCGAAGGGCTCTAGCCAGGCCGCCACGTGTTCGAGGCAGGCGTCGGCGCGCAAGAGGAATTCGCCGGTGTCCATGGGAGGCGTCATCGGTTCGAGGGACTCGGCGCCCTGCGTCGAGCGGGGGTCTTCTTCCAGCGCGCGTGCTCCTCGCGCTTGCGCCGCTTCGACGCCGCCCAGGAGCAGATCGGGCAGGCGTCGAGGTCGTGGCGCAGGGCCGGGCAGTGGCTCCGTCCGAAGAGGATGATCCGCAGGTGGAGTCCGTTCCAGGAATCCTCGGGGAAGACGGCCTTCAGGTCGTGTTCGGTGCGCTTGACCGAGCTGCCGTCCGAGAGTCCCCAGCGTGCGGCGAGGCGCTGGATGTGCGTGTCCACCGGGAAGGCGGCGTGTCCGAAGGCCTGGGCCATCACGACGCCGGCGGTCTTGTGTCCGACGCCCGGCAGGGCCTCCAGCTCCTCGAAGGTCGAGGGGACCACGCCCCCGTGCTGTTCGTCCAGGATGCGCGAGAGGGCTTGAATGTTCTTCGATTTCGAGGGCGCCAGACCGCAGGTCCGGATCTGGGCCAGGATCTCGCGCACCTCCAGGTGCGCCATGTCTCGAGGGGTCGCGGCCTTCTCGAAGAGCGCGGGAGTCACCAGGTTCACGCGCTCGTCGGTCGTCTGGGCCGAGAGCACCACGGCCACCAGGAGCGTGAACGGGTCGTCGTGGTCGAGCGGGATCTCGATCTCTGGCAGCAACTCCTCGAGGATCTCCCGGATCCGGTCTGCCTTCTGCGCTCGTCTCATGAGGGCGACCAGTCTACTCGTCCGCGGGCGCGGTCGAACTCTCGGGCCGGCGCGTCAGCCCTCGGCGATGGCGACCGCCATCGCCAGCCCGCCGTCGTGGGTGATCGAGATCACGATGCGCCGGATCCCCTTGCCCTCGGCGATGCGGGCCGTCTCGCCGTGCAGGACGACCACGGGGGCCTCGTTCTCGGGGCGGTCGACCTCGATGTCCACCCAGCGCACGCCGCCGCTCCAACCCGTGCCGAGGGCTTTCATGACCGCCTCCTTGACGGCGAAGCGGCCGGCGTAATGGGTCTCGGGGCGTCTGCGGGCCTCGCAGTACTCCCGCTCGCCGGCGGTGAAGACGCGCCGCAGCAGGCGCTCGCCGCGCCGCTCGATGGCCTCGCGCAGGCGCGCGATCTGCACCAGATCGGTGCCGATGGAGACGATGGTCATCGCCTCCCTACTTGTGGAGGAGCTGGCGCAGGGCCGGCTCAAGCTCGGGGAACTCGAAGGCGTAGCCGCTATCCTGGGCAAGCCGGGCGCTGCAGCGCTGGCTGGCGGTGAGGATTCCGGCGACCGGGCCCAGGGCCGCGCGCAGGAAGAGCGCGGGCACTGGAAAGAGCGTCGGCCGTTTCAGGACTCGGCCCAGGCAGCGCGTGAAGTCGCGATTGGTGATCGTGCCGGGAGCCGTCGCGTTGAGTGGACCCTCGATCGATGCCGTGTCCGCGGCGTGGATCAACAGCTGGCAGAGGTCCTTGATGTGGATCCAGCTCATCCAGTGGGCGCCCAGGCCGATCGTGCCGCCCAGCCCGAGGCGGAAGGGTGGCAGCATGCGCTGCAAGGCGCCCCCGTCGAGCCCCAGAACGATTCCCAGGCGAGCCGAGACTGAGCGCACGCCTAACGCATCGACGGCCTGCGCTTCCCGCTCCCACTCCTTGCAGACGCTGGCGAGAAAATCCGGGCCGGCCTCTGCCGCCTCGTCGAGGATCTCCTCGCCGCGGTCTCCGTAGTAGCCGATGGCCGAGGCGCAGACGAAGACGCTCGGACGCGGATCGGCCTGCTCCATGGCTTGCACGAGCTTGCGCGTGGAGGAGATGCGGCTGGAGCGGATGCGCTCCATCTGGTCGGCGCTCCAGCGCCTGCCGAAGATCGGCTCGCCCGCCAGGTGGAAGACCGCGTCGAAGCCCGACAGGTCGGGGAGCCAGGCCGCGACGTCCACGTCCGCGCGTGCCGTGCGCAGGGAGGCCGGGTTGCGCGAGACGATCGTCACGTGGTCTCGGCGTCCCACGAGGCAGCCCGTCAGGAAGTTGCCGACGAAGCCGCGGCCACCGGTGATGAGGGCTTTCATGTCGCTCGCTCTGGGATGAGCCGTCCGGCGTGCTGCACGCCTCGCTCGGGAGTCTACCGCAGGCCGCCTCTGGGTGACTAGAATCGCCCCGGTCCATGACGATCCCGCGCGCCCTCCAGACCGCCCTCCTCGCGGCGGCCCTCGCCGTCCTGCCCAGCGCCTGCTCCGACGCTCCCGGGGAGCGGATCGATGTGCGCGAGGTGGTCACCTCGCTCCTGGCCCGCGCCGACCTGCGCCGGGACCTGGTCGCGAGCGAGGCCTTCCCCGTGCGCCAGGACCTGATCAAGCCGCGTGGCTCTGGAGCGGGGGCGTACGGCGCGCGCTCGGCCCTGGAGCTCTCGCCGCCCGCGCGCGTCAGCTACGAGCTTCCAGACACCTACGCGGGCCTGTGGTTCGACTTCTCGATCGCGATCATGAACGGCTCGTATGCGGGGGAGGGGAGCGTGACCTTCACCGCCGAGCTCGCCGGCGAGGTCGTCTTCGAGCGCGCGATCCCCTCCTCGGCCGCGACCTCGCGCGAGGACCGGCGCTGGCACGACCAGCGCTTCCGGCTCGCCTCCGGAGGTGACCTGGTTCTCTCGACCGCCTACGCGGGCGACCAGTCAGTGCCGCCGCGGGCCGCCGTGGCCCTATTGCGAGTCGTAGTGCCCTATGAGGTTCCGCGCGCGCCCGCCGATCCCGACGAGCCCAACGTCGTGCTGATCGTGATCGACACCCTGCGCGCCGACCGCCTGCACGCCTACGGCAACCCGGCCGAGGTCAGCCCGGCCATGGACGCCCTCGCCGCGCGCGGCGTGCTCTTCGAGCGAGCATTCGCCAACGCGCCCTGGACCGTGCCCTCCACCGTCTCGATCCTGACCGGCATGTCGCCCCCCGAGCACGGGGTGGGATTCGCCGACTCCTTCACCGTGGCCGACTCGATCCTGACCCTGGCGGAGGCCTTCCAGGGGGCCGGCTTGACCACCGGCGCGATCGTCTGCAACCCGCTCATCTCGCCCACGCGCAACTTTGATCAGGGTTTTGAGGAGTTCTCCGTCCACCACTGGCGCTCGGCGCCCCAGGTCTCCGAGGAGGTCGTGCAGTGGCTGCGCGACCATGTCCAGCGACGCTTTTTCCTGTACCTGCACTTCGTCGATCCCCACTTCCCCTACGAGGCCTCGCCAGAGGTGACAGAGCGCCTGGTCTCGCCGCCACCGGCGGGCTACATCGGCGAGGAGCTCGATCGCTACCTTCGTACCTGGTATCCCGAGGGCGCCGTCGGCGAGGAAATCGTGCGCGAGAGCGCCGCGCATCAACTCGAGCTCTACGACGCCGAGATCTTCGAGGTCGATCGTGTGGTGGGCGAGATCAACGCGGTGCTGGAGGAGCTCGGCATCGCCGGCAACACCCTCGTGGCCCTGACCAGCGACCACGGCGAGGAGTTCCTCGAGCACGGCTGGGCGGGCCACCACAACCAGCTCTTTGACGAGTCGACGCGCGTCCCGCTGATCCTCGCAGGGCCGGGCGTGGCGGAGGGTCAGCGCGTTACCGTCGGCGTCGAGAACCGCCACCTCGCCCCGACCTTGCTGCGCCTGTGTGGCGTGGAGTCCGCCAAGAACCTGCGCGGGCCGAGCCTGGTTGACCCCGCCGACCTCGCGCGCGTCGCCACCTGGCCCGTGTTCATGACCAACACCAAGGGCCGCTGGGCGGACCTCGAGACGCGCAGCCTGCGCGAGTTAGGGCAGTTCCACAGCATCATCCACGACCGCTGGCGCCTGGTCTGGTGCCCGGGAGGGAGTGAGGCGGGGGAGCTGGTCGCGCTCTTCGACCTGCGGACCGACCCGAACGCCCTGCGCGACGTGGCGGGCGAGCACCCCGAGCGTGTCGCCGCCCTGCGCCGGCTGGGCGAGCGCGTGATCGTCGAGGGTCAGGCGCGCCGGCCTGAGCTCGTGCCGTCCACCGACGCCACCCTCGAACTCCTGCGCGACATCGGCTACCTCGGCGACGACTGAGCCGGCTCGAGCACGAAGAGGGCATCGCCCACGGCGACCTCGGCCCCGTCCTCCACGGCCCAGGAGACGAAGCATGCATCCTCGGGCAGGCCCTTCTCGGCTCGGTAGACGATCTGCGTGAAGGTCTTCATCACTTCGATCAGGCCGACTGCCACCCCAGGGGCGAGCTCGGAGCCCGGCGTGAGGTAGGGCGGTCGATCGGGGCCCGGGCGATGGTAGAAGCGTCCGGCCTGGGGCGAGCGCAGGATGAGTCCGCCTTCCCCTTCGGCGTCGGGCGGCGCCTCTTCCGCGGGGGCGGAGTCGAGAGCTGTCACGCCCTCCAGCTCGTAGAGCAGGCCGCGGTAGTCGACCGGCGCGTGGACGCGCGCGGGCGGGTGGTTGGTGACGCGCCCAGCGACGCCCTGCGGGACGACGAGCGTGACGTCGCGTCCGAGGATGCGTAGCACGCCCGCCGCCTCGCCGGGGCCGAGGATGTCACCGCTCCTTCGCGGACAGGTGAACATGCCGACGGCGGGGGAGCGCAGCTCGCAACCCGCCGCGCCTTCTTCGGCCAGCAACTCGAGGGTCTCGCCCATCATCCGCGGGGCTCGGTCAATGCCGCGAGGTCGTGCAGGGTCCAGATGCGCGGGTTGCGCACGCGCCGATAGCCGCTGGCCTGGTAGCTGGCCGAGACGAACAGTTCCAGCCACTCGCGCAGCTCGTCGGCGCGCACGATCTCGTCCGTGTCCATCTGCGCGGCCGCCCGGTAGGGGTCCATGTCCGCCTCGATACGCTCCTCGGTATCGCGCATGCCGCGCTCGATCTCGGCGCGCTCGTCGGGGTCGTCGGTGGCGATCTCGAACTCGTCGTCGAGGCGCGTGTTGTAGGCCGCGATGGCCAGCGTGCGCCCCTCCATCACCGACTGGCGCGTGATGCAGGTCGAGAGCTGAACGACGGGTTCGTAGGGCATCCCGGCCATCGCGTAGTAGCCCGCGCCCGAGGCGCGCCGCAGGAGCACGGTGAACATGGGGACGCTGTTGGTGCTGTTGGTGTGGATCAGGCTCGAGCCGTAGCCCAACAGCCCCGTGCGCTCAGCCTCCACGCCGATGTCGAAGCCCGAGACGTCCTGCAGCCACACCAGCGGGATCCCGTCGGCGTTGCAGGCGCGGCTGAAGGTGGCGGCCTTGGCGATCCCCTCCTTGTAGAGGATCCCGCCTACCTTGCTCGCACCGCGCTCTTCGGGGTCGGGGATCATGCCCTGGCGGTTGATGAGGAAGCCGGCGTAGAGGCCGCCGACGCGCGCCACGCCGCAGATCATCTCGCGCCCGCGGTCGGGGAGTATCTCCCAGAACAGGCCGCGGTCCACGAGGCGCGCGAGGACCTCGCCGGCGTCGTAGGACATGCGGTGGTCGATGGGGAACAGCCCGCCGAGCTCGCTCGGCGCATGGTGGGGCGCGGCCTCTTCCAGGCCGCCGCGATAGAAATCCTGGGCGCCGTCGGCCAACCGCCGCACCTCGGCGCGGATCTTCTGCAGGCAGGTCTCGTCGTCGGGGACGCGCTCGTCGGCGCAGGCCGACTGATGGACGTGCACCTCGGGGCCGCCGATGTCGAGGCTCGAGAGGTGCTGGCTCTTGGCGCCCTTGATGAGCGCCGCGCCGGCGATGACCATGTAGGCCTGCTCGGTCATGTACACGCGGTCTGAGATGATCGGCATGTAGCCGCCACCCGCGATGCAGTCGCCGAACACGCCGGCGATCTGCGGCACGCCCGCGTCCGACAACTCGCTGTTCTTCTTGAAGATGTGCCCGGCCCCGGTGCGGCCAGGGAAGGAGCGTGACTGCTCGTGCAGGTAGAGCCCCGAGCAATCGACGAGGTAGACGACCGGCAGCCGCAGGCGCAGGGCCATCTCCTGGGCGCGCTCGATCTTCTCGGGCGTCAGGGGCCACCAGGAGCCCGAGGCGACCGTGTTGTCGTTGGCGATCACCATCGTCCAGCGGCCCTCGATGCGGCAGAAGGCGGTGATGACGCCGGCGCCCGGCGAGGAGAGCTTGCCGAAGGTGCGTCCGTGGTTGACGAAGGTGCCGACCTCGAAGGTGCGCGTGCCGGGGTCGATGAGCAGGGCGACCCGCTCGCGCGAGGTGAGCTTGCCCTTCTCGTGTACGCGCGACGCGTACTTCTCACCCCAGCCGCATTCGACCGCCGCGCGGCGCTCGTCCAGCAGGGCCTCCTTCTCGCCCAGGGCCGCGCGGTTGTGGGCGAAGCTCTCGTCGTCACAGAAGGCGTCGCGCTTTCGTCCGATGGGTTCGAGGGGGACCTTGGCCATGAAACGCTCCAGCTCTAGCTCTCGGTCACCGCTGACAGGGTGTCGAGGCCGGGGATGTGGGAGGTGTCGATCTCGCCGCTCTGGAACGCCTCGCTCTCGAGCACCGCGATGTGCAGGGGAATCGTCGTCGAGACGCCTTCTACACGCGAGGCGCGCAGGGCGTCGAGCATGAGCTTGATCGCCTCCGCGCGGGTCTCGCCGTGGGAAATGAGCTTTGCGAGCAGGGAGTCGTAGTGCGGCGAGACCACCTCGCCCGCGGCGAGGTGCGTGTCCACCCGCACGCGCGCGGCGCCGGGGGCGAGATCGAAGGCCGTCAGGGTGCCCGGCGTGGGCAGGAAGTCGCGCGCGGGGTCCTCGGCGTTGATGCGGCACTCGATCGCGTGGCCCTCGAAGCGCACGTCTTTCTGGCGCAGGCCGAGGGGACGGTTGGCCGCCACGGCTAGCTGCTCTCCGACGAGGTCGATGCCGGTCACCAGCTCGGTCAAGGGATGCTCTACCTGCAGGCGGGCGTTCATTTCCATGAAGTGCAGGGTGCCGTCGGGGGTGCGCAGGAACTCGACCGTGCCCGCGCCCGAGTAGCCGATCGCCGCCGCCGCGTGCGCGGACTGCTCGCCCAGGCGCGAGCGCTGCTCGGGGTCGAGTGCCGGGCAGGGGGACTCCTCGATCAGTTTTTGGTGGTTGCGCTGGATGGAGCAGTCCCGCTCGCCGAGGTGGATCGCCGCGCCGTTTCCGTCGCCGAGGATCTGGACCTCGACGTGTCGCCCGGCGCTGAGGTAGCGCTCCAGGTACAGCCCGTCGTCGCCGAAGGCTGCGGCCGCCTCGGTCGAGGCCTCGGCGAAACCCGTGCGCAGGCTCGCCTCGTCGGTCGCCAGGCGCATGCCGCGTCCGCCGCCGCCGGCGTCGGCCTTGACCATCACCGGGTAGCCGATCGAACGCGCGAGCTCGACCGCTTCGTCCGCGTCGGCCAGCAGGTCGTCGCTCCCGGGCACGACCGGAAGGCCCGCGGCCAGCATCGTGCGCTTGGCGGAGAGCTTGCGGCCCAGTCGTTCCATCACTCCCGGCGAGGGCCCGACGAAGGTCAGGCCGAACTGGCTGCAGAGTGCGGCGAAGTCGGGGCGCTCGGCCAGGAATCCCCAGCCGGGGTGGACGGCGCTGCAGCCGGTCTGCAAGCCGGCCTGCAGGATCCGTTCGCCCAAGAGGTAGCTCGCGCCGGGCGCGGCCTCGCCGATGGCGACGACCTCGTCGAAGCGCTCCAGCCAGCCGGCGCCGCGGTCGGCTTCGGAGAAGACGCCGACGGTGGCGATCCCGAGCTCGCGCGCCGTGCGCGCGACGCGCACGGCAACCTCTCCACGGTTGGCGATCAACAGCTTCTTGAACATGCGCTCAACGGACCGGGGCCCGCGGCGCAGAGCCTATCAGTCAAGCGGCGGGGGCGGGTAGGATCGCCGGCCCCGATCATGCGACTCCTCCCGGTCTTTCTCCTCACCTGGGCCCTCGTCTCGAGCGGGGCGGCGGCATCCGTGACCCACCCTGGTGACGAGGCGCAGGTGTGGCTGGAGCGCCTGTCCGCTCCCTCGGCCGCCGAGCGCGACCGGGCCCAGCGCTGGCTAGCCGTGCACCTGGTGCGCGATGACTACGCCGCCCTGGCGCGCGCGGCCATGGACGGCGACGCGGAACTGCGGCGGCGGCTCGGCGACGCCCTTGCCGCCGACGGGCGCCACCTCGCCCTGGGGGCGCTACTGCTGGTCGAGGAGGACGGCGTGCTGGCGGCCCTGGGCGCGAAGACCGTCGATGAACTGGTGTCCGAGTGGTGCCCGGGAGCGGCGCGGCGCCGAGCGTCGCGCGGGAGCGTGATCACGGCCCTGGTGCGCCTGGGCGAGCACCGCTTCGAGATCGCCGCGGGCGCCGTTGGCGTCCCGCGCCTGGCGGCGAGCCTCGCGCGCCTGGGCGACCTGGGGATCCCGCTGGTCGTCGATCCGCGCCTCGAAGGACGCGCGGCGCGCTCCCTGCCGGGGTGGACCGGCACGGCCTGCGGTCTCCTGGCCGAGGTCGCGCACGCCGATCGCCTCTCGCTATCGGGCGTGGGGGACTGGGATGGCGAGCAGCCTGGCGAGGGCGCCTTCGTCCTCGTCGGTCCGCGCGGCGGCGCGCGCGAGATCGGATCCGATTTGCTGCGCTCGTGGTGCGCCTCGTTGCAGCGCGCTGACGAGCGCGCCCCCGCCGCGGCGCGCGCCCTGGCCGCCAGCGGGTGGCCGGCCGCCCTCGCCTGGCTAGAGCGCTCGTGGTTCGAGCGCGACCACTCCGCGGCCCTCGACGGCTTGCTGCTGGCCGCTGGCCGCGGCCGCATCGCGCCGGCCCTGTGCCTGGGCGAAGGGCGGCGGCGCGTGATCGCCGCGGCCGATGAAGGCCTGGTCCGCGGTGACGCGGCCGGTCGCCGCCGGGCCGAGGAGGTGGCGCGCGCCCTCGCCCGCGCCGGCTCCCTATCGCCTGTCGGGGACGACCTGGCGCCCCTGCTACTCGAGGGCTGGGACCGCAACGACGCGCCGCGCATCTGGGTGCGACTGACGGCCCTCGAAGGACGCAGCGTCCTGGCGCCCGCAGTCCTCGCGCGGGTGGTCGAGGTGGGCGAAGGCCCCGACGCCGCGCCGGCGATGCGGATGGCGGCCCTGCGCGTCCTGGCGGGCCTGACCCGGCCACCGGAGGAGTTGCGCCTGCCAGACCTCGCGCGCCTGTGGGCGTGGACTGGTGAGCGCGGAGCCCGCGGCGAGCTGCTGGACCTGCTGGAGGCGATCGGGGGCGTCGATCCCGACGACCCGGCCGTGCCCGCGCCCGTGCGCTTCGACGCCCTGGCGCGAGGGGAGCTCGGCGCGGAGGCGCTGGCCCTGCTCATGGAGTCCCTGGCCGATCCCGCCACGCTGACGACGCGCCGGGAGTGGGTGCACCTGCTCACCCGGCGGGTCGAGCGCGAGGGCGCGACTCGGGCGGGGCGCCTGCTCGAGCCCGGGTTCGGCGCGGCGGGCGACCCCGCGGGCAAGGCTCCGGGCGAATCCTCGGACGAGCCCTGGGGCGAGGCCCTGATGGGCCTGGCCCTCGAGGCGGGCTGTCTGGCCCCGGCGTTCGAGGTGCAGCTCTTCGAGCGCCTACGCGAGCGCCATGCTTCCGCTGCGGGGGACCTGCTGCTCCTGGGCGAGCTCGGCGCCGGTCCGCGGGGCTCGAGCGCCCGGGATCTCCTGCTGGCGCGCCTCGAAGAGCTAGCGCCGTCCCCCGATCGGGACCTCGCCGCCAGCGAGGAGCTGGCGCGGGCCCTCACCGCCGCCGCCCGCCGTCTGGCGGAGGTGCGCCGGGACGATCTCCTCCTGGGGCTCGTTCAAGCTGTGCGGATCGCGACGGCCGACCCCGCTCACCCCCTCCATCGGCGCCTGGCCGCCCGCGCCTGGCCGCCCCCGCGCCTGCCGCGCGCCACGCGCCTGTCAGCCCTCGAGCGCGTCCTGCCATGAGCTGATCCGGGCCGAGATCGACGGCGATTGGCCTTCGGGCTTCCCCCGAGGCCGCCGATGAGCAAGATGGGGCCTCCAGCGATCCGAGCCCACGCCCTTGCGAGCGACTCCATGGCCGAGACCCCCGAGACCACCGAGACTCCTCCCGCCGACGAGCCGAGCCGCGCCGAGGAATCCGCGCGAGAGGGAGCGGACTCCAGCGCGGCCGGCCTGTTGGGTCGAGCGGATCCCGACGAGGCCCGCGCGACGCCCGTGCGGCGCGAGGAGATCCAGATGATCGACGACCCGCGCGGGCAGATCGCAGAGCAATTTCGCAGCCTGCGCAACTCGATCATCGCCCTCAATCCCGACGGCGCCCCGCGCACGGTGGTCCTGACCAGCGCCGTGGAAGGGGAGGGCAAGACCGTCTCGAGCCTCAACCTCGCGATCGCCCTCGCGGAGCTGCCTGGCACCCAGGTGCTCGTCGTCGACGGTGACCTGCACGTGCCGGCCGTGGAGGAATACCTCGGCGTCCCTCGCCGCCAGGGCCTGGCCGATGTGCTGCGCGGGACCTGCGCCATCGACGCCGCGATCCGTTCCTCCTCGATCGCCCAGGTCTCCTTGATGGGGGCCGGGACCTTGCCCGAGAACCCCTCCAAGTTGCTGGGCTCGGAGCGCATGCGCACGGTGCTGAACTCTCTCAAGCAGCGCTACTCCTACGTCCTGATCGACACGCCCGCGGCCATGTCGATCAGCGACGCCAGCCTGCTCGGTGCCATCGCCGACGGGGTCGTGCTCGTCGTGCGCCTCGAGTCCACGCCGCGCCCCTACGTCGAGCAAACACTCAATGATCTCGAAGCCATGGGCGGCAACGTTCTGGGTACTTGCCTGACGGGCGCGCGACCGCACTGAGGGCGCGCGACTGCACCAAAGAGGGCCGCCGCGGCGCTCAGCGCTCAGCGCGCGTGCGGGCCAGGATGCGCCGGCCGAGGGGGCGGCCGGAGCGGGCCGAGCGCACGAGGGCGCCGAGGTGCGCGGCCTCCCAGGCGAGGGTGCGAGCGTGATCGGGATAGGCGCGCTCGAGGCGAAGGAACTCGGCTCCGTGGTGGCTGCGGCGTCCGCTTTGACGCTCGCAGGGCAAGACCGCGTGCAGCAGCTCGTGGTGGAGCACCGAGCCCACGAACCAGATCGGGACCGCCTCCTGGTCGAGGACCGGATGGATGCGGATCAGGCGCGTGCGCGGCTGGAAGCTGCCGAGGATCAGCCGACCGCGCGAGGTGCTGCGCGAGCGCCGGCCCCAGGTGATGCCCGGCGCGCATAACTCGGGCCCGAAGGCACGCGGGAAGCGCGCCGCGGTGAGGGCGGCGGCCAGGGGCTCGAGGTCGTGCTGCACACCGCGCGGCCGCAGGCGCTCGGTGCGCTCGCCGACCGCCGGGAGCGCCGCCAGGGAGGTCTCTAACCACTCGTCCAGCTCGCGCGAGGCCCGGCGGGCCCGGCGCCCGACGCACAGCCAGCGACCGAGGGCCGCGCGCACCGAAGGGGGCGCCTGGGCGAAGAGGGCGTGCAGGCGTACGACCCGTCCGCCACGCAGGCCGGGGGCGGTGCGCAGCTCGCGCCGTGTCGGCGCGCGGGCCACCACCGGAGCCGTGCGCGAACGACCGTAGCGCACGCGCACCGGATGGCGGAGGGCGCGTGAGAGCTCCGACTCCCAGACCTCGACAGGCACCGGCGCCGGATCCTCTGGGGCGTGCGGGGCCGCGCCCGTTCGCTGCTCGCCCGCCACGCAGAATGGCTCGGCGAAAAGCAGAGCGGTGCTGGTGCGTCGCGCGGTGGCCATGTCGGCCCCAGCATAGGCCCTCGGCGGCGCCGGATCAGCGTACCTCCCGCCCGCTGAGCTCAGTTCCCGCCGATTTTGAGCTCGATCGTCAACTGCTTGCCGTCGGCGACGGTGATCGTCTTCTGGAGCTGCTGCAGGTCGCCCATGTCCAGCAGGAAGTCGCCCCCGCCGCCGGCCGTGCGCGGCGGCGTGGCATTCAGGCGGTAGCTGCCAGGGGATACGTTCGCGAGGACGTACTTGCCCTTTGCGTTGCTGCGCGTCTGGTAGAAGCGTGGGATGCCGTTGGTGCGCCCGTTGACCCGCAGGTCGACCCGCGACCCGGCGACGGTCTGTCCGGTGGCGTCGAGCACGACGCCCGAGATAGTCCCGCCCGAGATCAGCTCGATCGTCCCGACCCCGGTGTCGCCGCCCTCGCTGACGAGGATCTCCTGCTGGATGAACTCGCAGTGAGCGCCCGACTTGACGCGGATCTGGTAGGCCTCGGGCATCAGGTTGCTCAGGGTGAACGAGCCGTCCGCGCCCGTGTTGGTCTGCGCCTTGGATGCGTTGGTGGGCATCATGTCGCCCATCATTCGATCGAACTCGCTGTCGGTCCACGTGTTGTCGTGGGTCGTGACGCGCGCGCGCGCGACCGGTTTCCCGGCGCCATCGACGATCACGCCGGAGATCGAACCGCCCTGGGTCATGCGCACCATGACGCCGGTCACCACGCTGCCCTGATCTACTCGGAACGGATCGGAGTAGGAGCTGGCAAAGCCCCTGGCGCGGGCCTCGACGACGTAGCTGCCGGGCGGCACGTCGGTCAGGCGGTAGGAGCCGTTCTGGCTGCGGAAGTCGCGCTTGACCTTGGTCTGGCTCGTCGCGGGGTGGTTCTCGTAGGTCTGGCGCAGGACGCAGGTGAAGCTGGAGAGCGGTTCGCCCGAGGAGAGGGCGATGACCGTCCCCGACACGCTGGCCTGGGGTGACATCTCGATCACCACGTTGATCGATCCGGTGTCGGCGCGCTCGTTGTTGACCGCCTTGAAGCCGGGCTTCTTGACCGCGATCGTGTACTTGCCGGCGTTGAGGGCTCGCAGGCAGAACTCGCCCTTGGCGTCTGTGACGGTGGCGTCACGGCACTGCTGGGTGCTGTTTGAGTAGGCGATGGCCACCACGCTCGCTCCCTCGATCGGAGTCTGCGTCGTGTCGAACACCTTGCCGCAGATCATCTCAGCCACCTCGAGGGTGATGTCCCGCTCGAACGACGGCTTGCCGGAGTCGAAACTCAGGCCGTTGATGAAGGCGTTGCCGAATCCATCGGCCGTGATGCTGAGGGCCTTGTTGCCCGGGTTGAGGTTCGTGAACTCGTAGTAACCCGATGCGTCGGAGGTGACCGTATGGTCGTGTTCGGTGACCGCATTCATGGCGTATAGCATGCCGTCGAGGTGCAGGGTGGCGTCGGGCACCGCGCCGCCGGTCACGTCGCGCACGTAGCCGCGCAGGGCCACGCCGCCTGCCATCACGATCGGCGGCTGCTCGAAGCGACCATCGGCACCGACCCTGATCCCCTCGACCTCCGCATTCGAGTACTCGGCGTGCTTGACCGTCAGGGCGTAGCTGTCGAAGGGCTCGACGCCCTCGAAGGCGAAGGCTCCCTTCGCGTCCGTCTTGGTGTGCCGCTCTTCGGAATGGTCCACCGGATCGTTCACGAACACCATGGTGGAGAGGTTGGTCTTGCCCAGCGTCACGCTTGCGTCGGCCACGGGTCCGCCGCTCTCGTTCTGGACCGTGCCCACGAGGGCGTTGTCGAAGCCGTCGTTCAGCACCGCCCGGGTGTTGGGCGCATCGATGTCGTCGGCGATTGCGGCCACGTCGCGTCCGGTTCCGGCGTCGGGGCCGCGCAGCTCGCCGGAGGTCGGCTGGGAGCCGCCGTCGGCAGGGGCGACCGCTTCCGGGCCCAGGCCGCCGGCAGTCGTCGTGCCGTCGTCCCCCATGATGTTGAGGGCGAAGAAGAGCGCGCCGGCCGCGACGATCACGAGCACGAGAACGAGGAGGGGCTTCATCGGCAGTCTGGGTGTTGGTGGGCCGCGTCCGGAAGGGGACGGACGGGAATCAGGAGTCGAGGAACGAAGATCGCTGAGATTGTACGGATGGACAGGCCCTCTCAGCGGGGTCTGCCCGCGGGCCCGAGGTCGTAGACGCGCTCAGGGGCCTCTTCTTCCCTGAAAACCGGCTCTGACGGGACTCAAAGAGGCACTGCACGGTTCAGGAGCGGCTGGCGGTGGCGAGGGCGGAGGGGGAGGCCTCGGGCTCGGGCCCGGGCCAGCGCGACTCGCCCATGATCTGGGAGGCGAGGAAGTAGGCGAAGAGCACCAGCTCGAGGTCCTTCCGGCGCCCGACCTCGATCGACACCCTGCGGCTGAAGGCCCGCCCACGGATGCAGGCCACCTCGCCGGTCTTGGGGGCGACCAGGCGCCAGCCTTTCCGGAGGCCGGGCAGGGGAACGATGCGGAAGGGGCGGCCTCCGGTGGAGATGGAGATCTCGCGCGAGATGAAGCTCCAGCGCAGGGAGGCGCCCAGCCACTCCCGGCCTTCGGTCCAGAGGGAGAACTGGCTGCGCAAGAGGCCCGGGTCGCGGCGGAACAGGAGCACCTCGCCGGTCTCGGGGGTGTAGCGTCCGCCGACGACGATTCCCCAGCGGTTGCGCTCCAGGCGCATCACCCCCAGGTCCCCGTCCGAGCCGGAGACGATGTGGCGCCGTCGGAACAGGCCCCGGACACGGACCTCGTACGTGGCGGTGCTGGATTTCTGGGTCATCGTTCGTCGCGGGTGGGCGCCGGACAGTCTAGCCCGGATCTCCTACCCATCGGCAGGATCGCCGATTGCCTTGGGGTCTGCGTGCGAGGGTCGCACCTGCAGGCCCAGGCGCGTGCCGGAAATCAGAACAGGGCGCTCAGGAGGGCCGGGAGGGACCCTCCGGTCCGCGTGCAGGGCTCACAAAAGTTGTTGTGGAGGCCGGGAGAGTGCTTGCAGCCCCGGCAGGTGTCGAGCTTGTCGAGGGCCGAGCGGACGCCCTCGCTCTGCTCGTCCAGGGCCTCCTTGCGCTGGCGGATCAGCTCCAGGTGCTCCTCCAGAGCCTTGCGAGTGCGGTCCAGCAGATCCCGGCTGTCCTCCAGCACTTCGCGCGAGCCCATCAGGTCCCGGACGCGATCGAGGTGCAGCCCCAACTCCTGCAGGTTGCGGATCAGGCGCACGCGGTTGACGTCCGTGGAGCGGTAGTAGCGGAAACCACCCGAACTGCGCGCGGCGGGGTTGAGCAGCCCCAGCTCCTCGTAGTAGCGCAGGGTGCGCAGGTTGGTCTGCGCCGCCTCGGCGAAGTCCCCGATCTTCAAGAGTCCGTCAGTATCGCTCATGCCAATCCGGACAGGAGGTGTCCAGGCTCATCCTTCACCCGGCATGATAGTGGAGCTTGTGGGCTGGAGGGAACCCCCGGCAGCGTAGGACGGCCCGTGGGCATCCCGGGCGACCGAGGGACGCAAGTCGCGGATCAGTGTTCTCACCGGGCCCGCCCAGACCGTATACGAGGGGCTCTCGAGTTCGCCAGGAAAGGAATTCTCTCCATGTACTTCGAATACATCCTCATCACGACCCTCTTTGCACTCCCGGCCATCTGGGCCTCCGTGCGGGTCAAGACCGTCTTCCGTCGCTACGAGAAGGTCGGCGTGCGCTCGGGCATGACCGGCGCCCAGGCGGCCGCGGCCGTCGCTCGCGCCGGCGGGGCCGAGGTCACCATCGAGCGCCACCAGGGGTTCCTCTCGGATCACTACGACCCGCGCACCAAGACCCTGCGCCTCTCTCCGCAGGTCCATGACGGGCGATCGATTTCCTCGATCGCCGTCGGAGCGCACGAGGCGGGCCACGCGATCCAGGACGTGGCGGGCTACGCGCCCCTGGGCCTGCGCAGCAAGCTGGTGCCGGTGACGATGATCGGCTCCAGGCTCTGGGGGCCGATGTTGCTCCTGTCTTACTTCGCCAACATCCCGGGCCTGATCTGGCTCGCGATTGGCGCCTTCGCCCTGACGGTCGTGTTCCAGCTCGTGACCCTTCCGGTCGAGTTCAATGCCAGCAGCCGCGCCAAGGCGGTCCTGGCCTCGACCGGCATCGTCCAGACTCAGGAGGAGGCCTTGGGCGTCGAGAAGGTCCTCGGGGCCGCGGCCATGACCTACGTTGCCGCCGCCCTGCAGGCGATCTTGACCCTGGTCTACCTCGTCATACGCTCGCGAGACTGAGCGCACCGTCTCCACGACCTTCCCCTGAACCCGTCAGCAGACGCACCCGATGGAACCCCTGCAGCTGGATTACACCGCGGCCCTGGCGGACGCCGTCGGCCCCGAGCACGGCATCGGAGAAGCAGAGCTCGACGCCCTGACCGAGCCCTCCGCGGCGGCCTTGCGCGCGGTCCTCGCCCGCCGCGAGACCGACCTGCGCTGGCTGGACCTGCCGCGCGCCGACGAGGTGCGAGGGCGCATCGGGGAGTACGCGAGCTCCGTCGCGGGGCGCTTTGAGAACGTGGTCGTGCTCGGCATCGGCGGTTCGGCCCTCGGGAACACCGCTCTGTTCACCGCCCTCCAGGGGCCCTTCCACAACCTGAGTCCGCCAGCGGGCCTCCCGCGCCTGTTCGTGCTCGACAACGTCGACCCCGACCTGGTCGGGGAGTGGATCGAGCGCTTCGACCCCGCCACGACGCTCTTCAACGTGATCAGCAAGTCGGGCGGCACGGCGGAGACCATGAGCCAGTTCCTGATCTTCCGCCGTTTGCTCGTCGAGCGTCTGGGGGAGGAGGCTCACCGCGAGCACGTCGTCATCACGACCGACGCCGAACACGGCGTCCTGCGCGAGGTCGTCGAGCGCGAGGGCTACGCGTCGTTCGTCGTGCCCGAGGGCGTGGGCGGACGGTTCAGCGTTCTCTCACCCGTGGGCCTGGTCTCCTCGGCGCTGGTGGGCGTGGACATCGAAGCCCTAGCGGCGGGCGCCGCGGCGATGGCGCTGCGCTGTGAGAATGAGCGCCTGCTCGAAAATCCGGCCCTCGTCTACGCCGCACTCCAGTGGTGGATGCAGGCCCGCGGGAACAAGCCGGTGTCGGTCACCTTCGCCTACAGCCACCGCCTGCGAAACCTGGGCGACTGGTACGCGCAGTTGCTGGCCGAGTCGATCGGCAAGCGGGTGACGCGTGGCGGTGCGGAGTGCTTCGCCGGGCCGACGCCGGTGCGGGCGGTGGGCGTGACCGACCAGCACAGCCAGGTCCAGCTCTATGTCGAGGGGCCTCACGACAAGTGGTTCACCTTGCTCTGCGTCGAGCGCCCCCAGCGCGAGGTGACGATCCCCGCGGTCCCGCCCGGTCTCGAAGCCCTCGACTACCTCGGCGGCCGCGGTCTCGGAGAGCTGTTCGCGGCCGAGCGGGACGGCACGCGCGTCGCCTTGCGCGAGGCCTCGCGCCCCAGCGTGAGCGTGGTCTTCCCGACCGTCGACGCCCACAGCGTCGGCCAGTACCTGTTCCTGATGGAGCTGGCGGTGGCGGTCATGGGCGAGCACTACGACGTGGACGCCTTCGATCAGCCGGGAGTCGAGGCCGGCAAGCTCGCCGCCTACGCCTTGATGGGGCGCGCCGGATACGAGCAACGACGGGCCGCGATCGAGGCCGCCGCAGCGGGCACCGTGCGCACCGTCTGAGCGCTGATGGAGCACTGCCAGCGCATCCTCGTCGGCCTCGACCTGACCGGCGACGCCGTCTCTCCGGGGAGCTGGAACGCCCTCGAACAGGGCTTGTGGCTGGCGCGGTCGGTGGGTGGCTCGGTCACCTTCCTGCACTCGGTCTTTCGCCCGCGCTATCGGGACGCCGACGGAGCGCTGCGGCCGGTCGGGCCCGATCGGCCCGACGCTCGGGGCGCCGCGGCCCTGGGCCGGGCCCTGGCCGAGGCGCGGCGTCTGGGTGTCCCGGCCGAGCTGGAGGTTACGACCGAGCGCGCCTGGCTGGACGCCACGCTCCGTGCTCTGCGTGGGGAGATCGATCTGGTCGTCGTGGGCAAGCGCAACGAGTCCGCCACGGACGGGCGCGCCCTGGGACCCGTGGCGGTCAAGCTCCTGCGCAAGTGCCCCTGTCCGGTCTGGGCCGTGAAGCCCGGCCACGACCTCGTCCACCGTTGTGTGCTGGCGGCGAGCGACCTCAGCCCGGTGGCCGACGAGGCCGTGGGCCATGCAGCCTGGATCGCCGGACGCGGGGAGTGCCAGCTCACGGTCGTCCATGCCTGGACCACTCCCCTCGACCTGCGCGATCTGCGCGAGGAGCTGGGGGCAGAGGAGTACGCCGTGCGCCGCGACGCCTTGCGTGAGAGTGCGGGGGCGCACATCCGAGCCGGCATCGCCGGCCGGGCGCCGCGAGTGGAGAGCGACGTGTTGTTCGGCAAGGGCCGCCCCGCGGGCGTGATCCGCGAGGCAGTGGACCACCTCGATCCTGATCTGCTCGTGATGGGCACCGTCTCGCTCCCCGACCTCCCCGGTCGCTCCCTCGGCTCCACCGCCGAGCGCGTCCTCGATCGCGTGGACTGCTCCCTGCTGGCCCTCAAACCCGCGGAGTTCCGTTCCTCGGTCAGCCTCGACTGATCGCCGAGGCGTCCGGCGCGTTCCCGCTCCGCAGCTGCCACGATCGGGTGGAGTGCGTACGTGGGCCAGCGCACCCAAATCCTGACTCCGTCGCTAGCGCGAAGCAGTCTCCCATGCAGCCTCAGGAGGGCCTCGAGAGCCCAGATGGCCGAACGAGGTTGGCTCGTCGGCAGGCTGCCCCAGGCTCCCTCTCGGAGCCTCTGCAGAGATCCTGAAATGGGCTCCGGTGCGCTGGGCTCGATCTCCGAAGAGTCTCGGAGTGGGCGGGTATGCCTGGAGGCCTGGCGGGGCCGATCGACCTCGCGAGGCAAGCCTGGGAGCCTCTTTCGCGGCTCCTCGGCCGGCGCCCGCGCTCACCCATCCGCACGGTACCAGGTCGGTCGGTGCACCCATGATCTTCAGCCGAACGCAAGCGAAGACGAAGGAGCAGGGCAGCCCTTGGGCCCGGAAGCGGGCCTTGCCTGGAGTGGCTCGGCTGCTCCCCGGCGAGCGCGGGCTCTCCTCCGAACTCGGAACGCGGGGCCTCGTCATCCGCCACTCCAGCCCGGAGGAGGACGAGCAGCGTGACCGCTACGTCCGCTCTCACCCGGCATCGACGGTCTTTCACCTGTCGGGCTGGGCCAGAGCCGTCGAGAGTGCCTTTCGCGCAGGGCGGCGGGACCTCATCGCGTTGGAGGGGGAGCGCATCGTCGGCGTCCTCCCGCTCGCGAGCTGCCGGCGCGCCCTCGGCGGACGCAACTGGATCTCGGCCCCATGGGGGGTCTACGGAGGGCCCATCGCCAGTCGCCCGGAGATCGCAGAGCGACTCGTGTGCGCGGCGCAGGAGTGGGCGGCTGACGCCGGCGCCCGTCGCCTCGAGCTACGTTGCCTCGAGGACCCTCACCTCTCCGGCTTCAGCGCGTCGGACCTCTACGTCACCTTCCGCAAGCGCCTGCCCGAACGGGAAGAGGACGTCCTGCGTACCTTCCCGCGGACCGAGCGCAAGTACCTGCGCCAGGCCGTCGAGCGTCACGGCCTGAGCATCGAGGAGGGCCACCACCTCCGGCACGACCTCGCGCGGCTGTTCCTCTCGAGCAAGCGTACCCTCGGCTCGCCCGGCCTGCCCGCGCGCTGGTGGGAGGCTCTCGAGGCCGAACTGGGCGCCGAGTACGTCCTGCACGGGGCTCGCAGGGGCGACGAGCTCCTGGGCGTGACCCTGACCTTCCTGCACCGCCAGGAGGCAGCGATGTACTACGTCGGCACCGCACCCGAGGCGAACCGGCGCTACCACACCACGACCTACATGATCGCCAGCTGCATGGAGTGGAGCGTCCGTCACGGCTATGAGCTGTTCGACCTCGGACGCAGTCGCAGGGATTCGGGCGCCTGCACCTTCAAGATCAACCAGGGCTTCGAGCCCACGCCGTTGCACTACCGGCACGCGCTGCTCGGCGCCGGTGCGAAGATCCCGTCCTTCACACCTTCCAATCCGAAGACGGCCTTCCTGCGCAAGACCTGGTCCCAGCTGCCCATCTGGGCCTGCGACACCCTCTCCCGCAGACTCGCGACGTTTCTCCCCTGATCTTCCATCGGGGACAGGGCTGAGGTTCCCCGCCTGGCAAAGCTCGGCGGGCTCGCATCCCGGTCGATGCACCCTGGTGTAGGCTCACTTCTCCCTGGCGTTCGAATGCCCGTGACGGCAACGGGCCTCCCGATGACGCCGGGCCCGGCCAGGGACGCGGCGACAACGACGCTTGCCGATCGCCCTCGCCGGTGAGAGGATCCGGTGCGGCGCGGGCTCCAGCGCCGATCGCAGTCCTCCACCGCAAACCGACTGCTCGCACCGTGATCGAACAACTGCTCCTCGCCGTATTGCTGCTGCTTGTCTTGCTGGTGCTCGTGCTCCTGATGGGGCAGCGCACCGATCGCCGGGCGCGGGCGGAGGCCGAGGCGCTCGCCGAGGCCGAGGCCCATGTCCAGGCCGAGGCGCGGGCTGCGACCGAGGCGCTCGCCGGGGCCGAAGATCAGCTGGCGTTGGAGAAGGTCAAGCAGCTCGTCGAGCCCTTGCAGAAGAAGATGGAGGCCTACGATCTGGCCGTGCGCAGCATGGAGAAGGAGCGCGCCCAGGCCTACGGCCAGCTCTCCCAACAGCTCAAGGGCTTGATGGACAACGCCAGCGCGTTGCGCAAGGAGACCCACGGTCTGCGCTCGGCCCTCAAGGACTCCAGCACCCGCGGCCGCTGGGGCGAGATGCAACTGAAGACCGTCGTGCGCAACGCGGGCCTGATGGAGCGCGTCGACTTCGACCTGCAGGCCTACCTGAAGGACGAGGAGAAGACCCAGCGCCCGGACATGGTCGTCAAGTTGCCGGGCGGCGGGCTGTTGGCGGTGGACGCCAAGGCGCCCGGCAAGCATTTCTTCGAGGCTTGCGAGGAGGAGGACGAAGAGCGGGTCCACGCCCTGATGACGCAGTTCGGCGCCGACGTCGAGGCGCACGTGCGGCAACTCTCCGCCAAGGCCTACTGGGAGAACCTCGATCCCTCGCCCGAGTTCGTCGTGATGTTCCTGCCCGTCGAGGCGATGCTCGGCGCCGCCCTGCGTGCCAGGCCCGCTCTGGTGGACGAGGCGCCGCGCAACCGCATCATCCTCGCCACGCCCTTCACCCTGATCGCCGCCCTGTACGCCATCGCCGGCGCCTGGAAACTGGAGGACTCGGCCAACAACGCGCGCGAGATCGGCAAGCAGGCAGGAGAGCTGGCCTCACGGGTTTTCGTCATGCTGGAGCACGTCGCCAAGGTCGGGCGCGGTCTCGAGTCGGCCATCAAGGGCTACAACGACGTGGTCGGCTCCTACGAGCGGCGGATTCGACCCCAGGCGCGGCTCGTCCACGAGCTGGGCGCGGCCGGCTCGAAGGAGCCGCCCGAGCTCGAGATCGTCTCTTCCGCCCTGCGCGCCCTGCCCGAGAGCGAAGACGAGGACGTCGCCGGGGAGGTCGGGGAAGACTGATGGTTCCCGGCGAGAGCGGCGAACGCTTCGAGGGCCCCGCTCGACCCCTGCCGACGGCCGTGCTGGGGGCGACCGGGCTCGTCGGCCAGCGCCTCGTGACCCTGCTCGAGGCCCATCCGTGGTTCGAGTTGATCGAAGTCGCCGCGTCGCCCGAGTCGGTCGGTCGCCACTACGGCGAGGTCGCGCGCTGGTGTATGCGCGAGGCGCTGCCCGCACGCGTCGCGGACCTCGAGCTGCGCCCCGTGACCGACGACTTCGAGGCGCGGGTGGTGTTCTCGGCCCTCGCTGCCCCTGTCGCAGGGCCCGCCGAGCGTGCCTTGGCGGCGGCGGGCTCCTGGGTGTTCTCCAACGCCGCCAGCCATCGCATGCACCCCGCGGTGCCGCTCTTGGTGGGTGAGGTCAACGCCGACCACCTGGCCCTCACCGCGCGGCAGGACTTCGGTCCCGGCGGCATCGTCGCCAACCCCAACTGCACGACCGCCGGCCTGGTCCTGGCCCTCGCGCCCCTGGCGCACGCCTTCGGCCTGCGCCGCGCGCAGATGGTCAGCATGCAGGCCCGTTCGGGCGCGGGCCTCGTGGGGGGCGCGGGCCTGCAGCTCCGCGACAACCTGATCCCGCACATCGCCGGTGAGGAGGAGAAGGTTGAGAGCGAGGCAGCGCGCATCCTGGGCACCTGCGACGGCGAGTCGGTCCGACCCCACGCCCTGGCCCTCTCGGCCAGTTGCAATCGCGTGGATGTCCCCGACGGCCACACTTTGTGCGTGTCCGTCGAGCTCGAGCGTCCCGCGTCGGCGTCGGAGTTGATCGAAGCCTGGGACCGCTTTCGTGGCGAGCCCCAGGCCCTCGGGCTTCCGACGGCGCCGCGCCATCCGACGCGCTACGACGGCGCCGACGACGCTCCCCAGCCCGCCCTGCACGCCGACCTCGAGGCAGGCATGCGCACCACCATCGGTCGCCTGCGACCGTGTGCGGTGCTCGACTGGAAGTTCACCGCCCTCTCCCACAACACCCTGCGCGGCGCCGCCGGCGGAGCGCTGCTGTGCGCCGAACTGGCCTTCGCGCGCGGCCTCGTGCCCCGGGGCTGACCCGCCCGTCGTCCGCAGCCCTTCAGGGCGCGTCGTCGGGGAGTGCGCAGCGGTTCTCGAGGGTGTTGGTCGTCGTCACCCCGAGCTTGCGGCGCGTGTCGAGCAGCTTATTGACCGCCTCGGGCGGCAGAGGATCGAGGTCACCCTTGACCGTGTGGGCCAGCCACAGGATGCGCGCGGTGTGCTCGAGCATGTCGAGCTTCTTGAAGGCGTCGAGCAGGTTCACGCCCAGGGTGACAGAGCCGTGGTTCTGCATCACGACCGTGTCCGAGCAGCGCACGATGTCGCGAATCGAGTCGGGCAGCTCATGGGTTCCCGGCGTGCCGAAGGGCGCCGTCGGGATGCCGCCGATGGTGACGATGATCTCGGGGATGACGGGTTGCTGGAGATCGATGCCCGCGATCGTCATGGCCACGGCGTGGGGAGGGTGGCAGTGCAGCACGGCCTTCATGTCCGGCCGCTCCTCATAGCTCACGAGGTGGATGCCGGTCTCGGTCGAGCAGCGTGGTCCGTCGTCCACGACCGCGCCCTGCATGTCGACATGGGCCATGTGCTCGGGCTGCAGGAAGCCCTTCATGGCGCCCGCCGGCGTGATCAGAAGCGTTCCGTCGGCCATGCGCGCGGAGATGTTCCCGTCGGTACCGACGATGAAGGACTTTTGATAGCACAGGGCACCGATCTCGCAGATTGCATTGCGCAGGCGTGCCTCCTCGTGGGACCAGCCGTGACGTTCCATCGACTGTTCGATGCTCATGCGCTCTGTCCTCTCGCTGGATCGAGTTCGCGCAGCTGCTCAGGCTCGCGGTGATCGTAGGCGACCTGCCCGTGGGTCTCGACGTAGTCGACGACCCCGACCACGATGGTCTTCACCGGAGCGCCGGGAGCCTCCAGGATCTGTCGCCCGCCGTTGCCCTCGTCGAGGACCAGCACGCGGTCGCCCACGCCGGCTTGGGCGCGGTCGATCCCGACCCGCGTGCGTGCCGTGGGCCGGCCGTCGGGGGTCACCGGGCGCAGGATGAGCAGCTTCTCACCCTCCAGGATCGGGACCTGCACGGGACTGACGACGGTGCCCACCACGTCCGCCAGGAACATCAGCGTCCCTCCCAGCCCACGTCGCGACCGAGGACCGTGGCCGCTTCGACGAAGCCGATGATGGCGGCGTCCACGGGCACGAAGGGCTCGGGGCAGGCCAGGGCGCCCTCGCGCCCGTCGACGAAGTACACCAGGTCGCCCGGGCCGCTGGAGATGACCGCGGTCGCCACCAGGGCGTCGCCCATGTCCTCGCCGCGCTCGTCGACAGGCTGGATCCACTGCAGGGCCACGGCCTCGGTGCCGGCGTAGCGGCGGGTGGCCACGACGCGGCCCGTCACGCGCGCCAGGTACATCCTCGCTCCTCGTGTGCGCTCATCGTTTCAGGCCCACTTCTCGTAGACGTTGTCGCCACCGAGGTCCCACGAATCGACGATCGCCATCACGACCGCGTCGCAGGGCCGGCCGTCGGTCAAGCTCGTTTGGCGCGCGCTGGAGCCCGTGGCGATCATGACCATGTCCTCCGGCCCGGCTCCCACCGAGTCGACGGCCACCACGTACTGCTCCTTGGGCCGGTTCTCGTGGTCGTGCATCTGCACGACCAGGAACTTGCGGTCCAGGAGCTTCTCGTCCTTCTGTGTGGCGACCACGCTTCCCATTACCTTGCCGATCAACATCGTGGGCTCAGTCCTCGTCCAACCAGGTCTCCACCGCGCTGCGCTGGAGCGATTCTTCGATGAAGCGCCGCCGCAACTCGGTGTGTACGTGCACGATCATCGTCTCCCAGGCGGGCGCCGGGCGGCGACGGCCGAGCCAGAGTAGCATGCAGCCGGCCGGGGTGCGCACGGGTCCCACCAGGCGCTTGGGATCGTCAGGCGGCCCGTCGGGATCGAAGCGGGCGCCGTCGAGGTGCCCGAAGACCACGGCGCGGACTTCTGCGGCGTGCCGGGGTGCCTCGCGCGTGACCCAGCCCAGCAGCCCCTTGCGGCCGCGAGAGGCCGGGTCCTCGGACAGCTGCTCGGCCAGGGCCTGGAACTCGGCGCGCGTGGCGATCGCCTCTCCGGCCTCCAGGAGTTGCCGGTGGGCCTCGTCGAAGCTGCGCTGCTGGAGGTCGTTCTCGAACTTGACGGCGTTGAGGAACACGATCCAGGTCTCGACGGCCTCCCCGAACAACCCGTCGAAGTACTCGCGCTCGTCGGCGTAGACACGCTTCATGTCGTCGGCCGAGAAGCTGCGCTCGACCCACAGGCGCGCCAGGGCGGCGATTTGCACCGACGGGTCTTCGGCCCACGCGTCGACCCGGATCCCCTGGGCCGCGAGCAGGCGCTCGTAGTCCACGCCCTGGTAGCGCGGGTCTGCGCGCACCTTGTTCTTGCGGCGGAGGATCTCCGCCTCGACGGCCCGTTTGAGGGCCGCGGGCGAGAGGTCGGGCATGCGCGCGCGGATACGCTTGCGCAAGAGCAGCTGGTAGCAGCCGTCGCGAATGTCGCCGGCGTCGGTGCGCGAGCGCAGGTGGACGAGGAACTCGGCGCGGGTGATGGTCAGCTCACCCAGGCGGCAGACGACTCCGTCGTCCCAGGGATCGGGCAGCTCCTCGAGGCCGCGCTCGGCGATCACGCTTTCGAGCCACATCTCCTGCTGCTCGCCGGTGATCGGCTGTTCGCTCGGGATGCCCAGGGCGCGGCGAGCCAGGGTCTCCTGCACCACGGCCAGGCGCAGGAAGTCCCGGAAGGTCGCCATCGACATGCCCTCGCCGGCGAGCATGTCCGCCAGGCCGCGCGGGAAGCGCGGGTCCATGCGCAGCTCGCGTTCGAGCTCCGTGACGCGCTCGTCGATGGTGCTCTCGGCCACCTCGAGACCCGTCTCGCGGGCGAGGACGTCGAGCAGGCGCGACTTGATCAGGTGCAGCAGTGCCTCGCGCCCGCTCTCGGAGAGTGCGTGGCGGTCGAGCAGCAGGCGATCGACTTCCTCCCAGCTGAGGGTCGTCTCCCCGGCGCGTGCGGGGGAGGAGTCCTGCACTCCGGCGCCGAGGGCCGGGATCGCGCACAGCGTCGCGAAGGACAGGGAGCGGAGAAGAGCGGAGAAGAGCGGCATGATCGGCGGGGGAGAGACGGGGAGCATATCGGCGACCGGGGGTGGCGAGCAAACGCGGGCGCGGCACGGCGGGCGTTCCCGTAGGATGCGCCCATGGAGAGAGTGGCCCTCATCACCGGCGGAGTCCGCGGGATCGGGCGAGCCCTGGGCCTGCGCCTCGCGGGCGACGGCTGGTCGGTGGCTTTCTGCCACCGAGGCGCGGGAGAGGACGCGGCGAGCACGACCGAGGCCCTGGCCGCTGCGGGCGCCCGAGTGCTCTCGGTGCGCTGTGACGTCTCCGATCCCGCGGCCTGCGCGGAACTCGTCGAGCGCGTCTCGGGCGAGCTGGGTGGGGTCGATGCCCTGGTGAACTGCGCCGGGCCCTACCACCGCGTCCCCTTGCTCGAGGAGACCGTCGAGGGTTGGAACGAGATGTTCGACAACAACCTGCACCCGGTCTTCTACCTCGCCCGGCTCGTCGCTCCCGGCATGATCGAGCGCGGCTTCGGGCGCATCGTGAGCTTCGCCATGGCCAACGCCGACCGCATGTCCGCCCAGCCCTTCGTCGCCGGACACTACATCGCCAAGGCGGGCGTGTTGATGCTGACCCGCAGCCTGGCGCGCGTGCTCGGTCCGCACGGGATCACGGTCAACGCCGTCTCGCCGGGCTTCATCGACTCCGGCTCCGCTCCCTCCGAGGAGCTCGAGCAGATGGTGGGGAAGATACCCGCGGGCTACATCGGGGAGCTCGACGACGCCGTCGCGGCGACGCTCTTCTTCCTCTCGGACGAGGCGCGCTATGTGAACGGCAGCAACCTGCATGTGAGCGGCGGGTGGGGGATCTGAACCTCCCGATGGGCCGTCAGTCCGACGCGACGAGCGCGCCGACCGTCGCCGGCCCGCGGCACCAGATCCAACAGACCAGGGCCGTGGCCACCACGCCCAGGCCGGCGCACAGACCCCACCACAGGCCCTCGAGTCCGCGCTCGAGCCGGAAAGCGAGCAGCCAGGCGAGGGGCAGCCCGACCGCGTAGAACGCGATCAGGTTCATGACCGCCGCCGGCCGCGTGCGGCCCATTCCGCGCAGGACGCCGGCTCCGATGACCTGGGCGCCGTCAAAGAGCTGAAAGGCGGCGGCGATCGGTAGGACGGTGGCCGCCAGGGCGACCACACCCGCGTCAGACGTGTAGATGCGGCCCAGCACGTCACGCCCCAGGAAGAAGACCGTCGCCGTGCAGACCATCACCGCGCAGCCCATGCCCAGGGCCACCCAGGCCGAGGTCTGCGCCTGGGCGGAGCGTCCGGCCCCGATCAGATTCCCGATGCGCGTCGAGGCCGCGATCGAGATCCCGAGCGGGATCATGAAGGAGATTGAGGCCAGGTTGAGGGTGATGACGTGGCTCGCGAGAGCCTCGCTGCCGAGCAGGCCTGACCAGAGCATGGCGATCTGGAAGGCCCAGACCTCCAGGCCGAATTGCAGAGCCACAGGCAGGCCGAGGCCCAGGATCTCGCTCAGGCCGCGCGGGTCGAGGGCGCGCGCGGACCACGGCACCCACGCGCCGCGCTGGAGCCTGCGGCGCAGGATGATCGCGCCCAGGACCGCGAACATCAGCGCCTGGGTCATGGCCGTGGTGATCCCGGCGCCGACGATTCCCAGGCGCGGAAAGCCCAGCAGGCCATGGATCAAGATGGCGTTCGCGGCCGCGTTGAAGAGGTTGGCGAAGAGCATGACCCACATCGCCGGGCGCATGATCCCGCGCCCCTGGAGCCAGGAGCGCAGGACCCAGTAGCAGAGGAAGAAAGGCAGGCCGGGGAGTTGCACGATGGCGTAGCTCTGGGCCATCGCGGACAGCTCGCTCGTCTGGCCGAAGAGCGTCAGGGCGCGGCCCGTGAACAGCCACAGACAGCTGATCGGGAGGCTCAGGAACAGGGCGACCAGCAGTCCGCGCTGGAGGGCACGTCCGAGGCGCTCGCGGTCGTGAGCGCCGTGGCTCTGGCTGATGATCGGGTCGAGGCCGAGCAACACGCCCATGGCGAACAGCTGCGTGCCGAAGATCCAGATGCGACCCAGGGCCGACGCGTTGAGGGCGTCGACGCTGAAGTGGCCGAGCATCATGCTGTCGACCACTCCCAGCATCATGCCGCCGAGTTGGGTCACGATCATCGGCGCCGCCAGGCGTCGGATCGCGCGCAGTTCCCTGCCTGCGGGGGTCACGGGGAGGACTGTCGTCACCAGGTCGGTAGGGGGGCGGCGGCGGAGTCGGTCGCGGACGGGGAAGTGAGGGTAGGATGTCCGGCGCGACGCCTCTCCCTCACCCTACTCGTGGAGCCGACCATGGTACCGAGCCCCTTGCACCTCTCCCGCGTCCTCGTCCTGCTTCTCGTCTCTCTGGCGGGGGCCGGTTGTACGGCGACCGTCATCCGGGGCTCTTCCACCTCCATGTCTGGTTTGGTTCTCCGCGAGGGCGGGGTGGTCTCGGTCTCTCACCACCAGGGCGGGCTGAGAAAGTACGAGGCGCGCTGGATGGAGGGCGGTGTCGTGACCGAGCTGCACACGCTGGGCGAGGTCGAGTTTCGCCCCGACGAGCGGGGCGTCGCACGCCTCATCCGCGGCGGCTTGCTGCGCGTCGAGCGCATGGAGGACAACGGAGGCTGGGCACTCGCCTTGGAGCCGGCCGAGGACGGGACGCTACTCCTGACCTTCACGCGCGCCGGCGAGCCGGCGGAGTTTGACGCCGAGGCCGAGGAGGCCTTCGCGGAGGTCATCGCACAGATGTTCCGCTTCACTCCCCTGGGCGCGGAGTCCCGGGCGCGACGCCTGCTCGCAGAGGGCGGCGCGCAGCGTGTGCTGGATGTGGCGCGCGGCCTGTTCCTCGACTCCGTGCGCCTCGTCTACTACTCGGTGCTGATGGAGGCCCACAAGGAGGATGCTGAAGTCACGCGGGCGGTGGTGGAGAGTGCCGCGAGCTCGATCTCATCGACCAGCAGCCTCGCGAGCCTGCTGACCTCTGCCGTCGACAACGCTCCACAGGATCATGGCCTCACCGCCACGTTGTGTGAAGCGAGCGCGCGCCTCTTGACCCACTCCAAGCGCGTGGAGCTGGTGGAGGCCATCGCCGCGCGGCGCGTGATCGACGAGAACGGCGCGCTGCACTTGCTGGCGGTCGTGGCCGGACTCTCCTCCACATCGGCCAAGAGCCGGCTCCTCGTCGATCTGCTGGACGACATCCCGCCCGACGACGCGACCCTCGGGGAGTTCCTGCGCGTCACCCTCACGATCTCCTCGACGAGTGCCCTGACGGACACCTTGCGGGCGCTCTACGACTTTCGGGGCCTGAGCGACGAGCTGCGCCTCGACGTCGTCTCCTCGCTCTCGCGCATCTCCTCGAGTGATGCGAGATCGAACCTCCTGATCCACGTGCTACGCACGGCCGAGGGGAGTGAGCGCATGTTCTCCGTCGCCCTGGCGGTCGCTGAGGGAATCTCCTCGACCAGTGGCAGGGAGAAGGCGCTCGGCGCCTTGCTCGACCGCGACGACCTCGACCGCGCGACCCTCGAGCGGGTCGGGGAGGTCATCGCACGCATCTCCTCGTCGAGTTCGCGCTCCAGGCTGCAGCAGCGCCTGCTGAGGCACGCCTTCGACGGCTAGGGAGCGCTTCGGCTCAGAGGATGCCGAGGGAGTCGATCGCTCCGGCGGCGAGGATCACGCACACGCCGATCAGGACTTCGAGAGAACGGCAGACGGTGTGGGCCAGTACGCGGCTCATGGGAACCTCCTGGGGTTTGCGGGCCACCGGCGGGTGGCCCCCGTGGATCCCGCTTCCGAAGCACCGCCGCCTGAGGGGTGGGTTTTCCTCGAGCGAGGCGCCGAACCTCTCCCCGATCCGGGAAGGTCGGGGGGCGACAGCACGCCTCCAGGGGCCTGTGGGGGGTGCGGAGTCGCGACCGCTGGACACCGGGCGGCGGTAGTCACCTTCACTCGCGCTGTCGCAGGCGGTCCGGGCTTCGAGCGGGGCGCCCTGGTGGAGGTGTACTCCAGCCTGTCCTGGGGGAGCTCGACGGTGAACGGCTGCCAGCTCGAACTGGACTCTCCCAAGCTCGAGGGCACGGCGCTGATCGGCCCTGACGGACGCGGTGAGCTCGCTCTCTCGGTCCCCTCGTCCGCTGCCGGGTTCACGGTGTACACCCAGGTGCTCGACCCGGCCACGTGCCGCAGCACGGCGCCATTGATGCAGCTCCTGTACTGAGGGTCCGTCGCCGGTTCAGCCGCCCTGTCCCCGGTAGCGGACCAGGGTCGCCAGCCAGCGCGTGAGCACCCACAGCACCGACACCATCAGGCCCAGGCCCGAGACCATCATCACCAGGGGGAAGGCGGCCACGAAGACCGAGTGATCCGGTGCCGCGGGGCCGGCGTAGCGCGACCAGCCCGCGCTGGCTCCACGCAGGAAGTAGGCCAGGATGAACAGGAACAAGAAGCCGTTGATCGCCAGCACCGCCTTGCGCACGGAGGGCGCCTGGAGAACCGGATGCTCGCGACCCACGAGGCAGGCGATCAGGTAGGCCATCGCTGCCCACAGGATCATCGAGTCGATACCCACCATGCTGCCCATCACGTGGGCAGAGACCACGTGCGTGCCGTGGATCAGGGCGTTGAGCGGGGGCACCGCGATCCCTATCGACAGGGTCAGCATGGCGAACGTCCAGAAGCTTGCCGATTGCATGAACCCAGCCACCACCCCGTGCCTGGACCGGCTGCGCCGGTTACGGAGGAGAGCCCCGAGGTCCATGAAGAGCTTGGCCAGGATCACCAGCTCGAGCATGCTCACGATGAAGCTGATCCAGTGGATCAAGGCGCTCTGCGGCAGGTGGTATGTGTGGTGCCCGTAGTTCGTGAAGGTATTCAGCAGACCGACCGTGAAGAGCAGGAAGGGCGTGCGCGAGTGGGCGTAGTCCTCGCTGCCCTTCAGCTCGCAAGCCACGAACATCAACGACCCGTAAGCCAGGAGGTTGAACGCGCCGACCTGGGCGCCGTTGGCCTTCCACTGTATGGCGAGGTCCCGTAGGGGCTGTGAGCTGACCGAGCCCAGCAGGTACAGGTGGCTCTCCGCGTAGGTGTACAGGAACAGGGGAATCGCCACCCACCACATCATCACGAAGACCGGTCGGCCGCGCAGGGAGAAGCCGACCAGGCTGTAGAAGTTGATCGCCAGCAGCAGCCAGCCGGCCGCGATCAAGAGCGAGAAGAACGGGTGGTAGCCCAGGTACTCCCGCCCTGTGAAGTGTCCGGCCAGCAGGCTGACGATGATCCCGACTCCGGCAGAGAGCCAGAGCAAGACCATGATCGCCGTGCGCCGGCGCATGGCTGCCGAGGGCCTTCCGTACCTGCGTACCAGCCAGAGGTGAACGATGGTCGCGCCACCGATGAATACCCAGGCGAAGGCGCAGGATTCGTGGATGGGCCGCAGGTGCTGCAGCGTGATTCCCAGGGACCGCAGCAGCGTGAAGTGATCCGTGTAGGTCAACGCGACCGGCAGGCCGACGAGGAACGTCAGGGCGCAGGCTCCGAGGGCCAGCAGGGCAAGCCAGGCGAGGGGCCTATGGTCTCCCTCGAGCAGCGGCGCGTCGTTGCTGGAGGGGCTCATCGATACTCGAACCAGGGCACTGCGCCCCACTGGAAGGGCGTGAACTCCGTGAGCTCCAGGTTGAACTCGGCCAGTTCGGAGCGGTTCTCGGCAACCCACTGCAGAAAGTTCTGCAGAGCTCGCTTCTGATCTTCATCCAGGGGAGTTGCAGGCATGCGCCCGCGTCCCTCGTCGAGAATGGCACCGAGAGCTTCGAGGGAGCGGTCCAGCGCGGCGGCGGAGAGGTCCGGCTCACGCAGGAGTCCCGCGGCGAAAGGACGGTGGCATGCTCCGCACCCCATCAGGGTCCAGATCTCCAGTCCGACCAGTACCTCCGCGGACGGCTGCGGGCCGCCGCGCTCCCGTGCCTGCGTGATGAGCTCCTTGAAGTGCTGGGCCGGCACGAGGGGAGCTCGCGCCACGAGGGGCTGAAGCACGGCGCGCCCCGAGCGGTCTACCCAGCGCAGCCAGGCACAGAGCGCGTCCAGCTCTTCGTCCGAGAGATCGAAGGCGGGCATGCGGTCCTTGCCGTTCAGGATGACGGTCGTCAGCTCTGCGTCCAGCACGCGGTCGGTGAGCCTGTTTGTCAGGTCCGGACCGTGGAAGCCGCCGAAACCGTGGATCTGATGGCAGACCTGGCAGTTGTTCGCGCGCCAGACCTCCTGACCCGCTTGCTCCTGCTCGTTCAGGGGTGTCGTCGGATCCTCGCGCGGATAGTCGCTGTAGGCGATGGCCGAGACCCCCAGAAAGGCGGCCGCTAGCAGGCTGACTACGTGGCTGCGGGTCAGGCCGCTCGAATGCGGGGAGGTCTTCAAGGCGTCGGGGAGGGGGCGTCGGGGCATCCGGCGAACAAACGGAGCGCGAGATGATAGCGGCTGCCGCACTGTAGCGGGCAGCACGAATACGGATCGGGCCCTGCACTCCCCCCAGGAAGCACGCAGGGTCTCCGCCGGTGCGACCGACCACCTCCGGGGCGCCCGAACCGCTCGCGGGCAGGCAGCGGCCTCCCGGGTCGTCGTGTGCGCCAGCACGCTTCCCGGGTATCCAGCGGGCGGCACCGAACCCTTGGGTTGCGGGGATGTCCGAGGCCTGACTATCAAGCAGCCTTGCTCGGATGTTCTCGCCCCTGGGTAGGTTCACGTACCACTACCGCGCAACGTGCTGCTCTGCGACGGGCCGCTTCCAAATGGAAGGTGCCGGGCTCTCGCGGCGGCACTACCTGCGACCTGAAGGAATGAGGTGATCCCTGCCGACGCGGGCGCGCGCGCAGCCGGATTGGAATCAACTGCCGTTCAGTGTCTCGAGGGCCTCTCTCCAGGCCACCATCGAGCGGCGCAGGTTCTCTCGCTTGTCACCCTTGACGGCGTAGCACTGCAGGCCGACCGCGCCCCGGAAACCGATTCGTTCGAGGGCGCCGAGCAGACGTTGCTGGTCGAAAGTGCCCGAGTCCAGGGGCCGGATAAGCTCGCCCCAGCTCTGGCCCTGCGGGTCCGCGCCGCAGGTGCTGGCGGCGAAGACATGCGCCGCGGCCCGCTCGATGGTGCCCTCGAGGTCCTCGGGGTGTTCACCCTTGAGGAAGTGGCACAGATTGAACATCAGCCCCAGGTTCGGCCGCTTCACCTGCTCGATCAGCTCCAGCGCATCGGGGATGTACTGGACGGTGAAGCCCGCGTGCGGGTACAGCGCGACGCGCAGTCCTGCCGCGGCGGCAAGGTCAGCGACTTCTTGCACCGCGCGCACCGTCTGCGGGCCCCGAGGCTGGCGCACCGTCAGCTCGACCAGCGCGTCGCGGCCCGCCAGCAGTTCGATTGCGCCGGGGATGCCCTCGTCGCCGAGACTCACGTAGATGCTGAAGATCCGCACATGCGCCGCGTCGTAGGCCGCCAGACGCTCGGCGAAAGACGGCAGCTTGACCGACCCGAGGCCGTCGTACCCCAGGGCGCGCAGGGTCTCGGCCTCCTGCTCGAACGAGCCGAAGTCCACGCCGTTCTGGAAGACGAACAGAGGCGGCTCGAAGGGCGCAAGGGGTAGCTCGGCGTCCGGGGGGATCGGCGCGCAGGCACACAGGGCGGTGAGAGCGAGTAGGCGCATCATGATCGGTTAGGCCAGGGCGTGCTGGACCTAGAGGGTCCACGGCTCGCGCAGGGGTCGGCTGCGCAGGGCGTTCGCCTCGGGGTCGTCCTCGAACTCCTCCTTGACGGGGTCCCAGTTCAGCTTGCGGCCCAGGCGCATGGCGATGTTGCCCATGTGTATCACCGTCGCGCAGCGGTGCCTCACCTCAGCAGGGAAGTAGGGGTTCTTGCGCGAGCGCACGCAGTCCAGAAAGTTGCGGTGCTCTCCCCCCGCGCAGGTGAACAGCCGCGTCTCCTGCGGCCCGATCTCCGACTTCAGGATCTCCGCCGAGCTGGCCTCCAGGGGCTTGCGCCAGCCGGAGTTACCCACCCAGCCATCGCTGCCCTCGAAGCGTAGGCTGGTGCCCCCGGACTCGATCACAAGTTCCACGCCGCTCGCGTACAGGTACCGCAACTCGTAGCGGATGGCGGTGTCGAAGATGCTGTCCTCGTCCGGGAACTGGCCCTCGCCCTGCACCTCGACGGGGCCGCTGTACTCGCTGTCGTTGGCCCACTGGGCGGTGTCGACCTGGTGCATGCCCCAGTCGCTGAACTTGCCTCCGGAGTAGTCGCTGATGTTGCGCCACTGCTGATTGCCGCAGCGGGCTCGCTCCTCCAGCCAGCGCCTTTCCCGGAGCCTGAAGCCCGTCCTCTCGGAAGCGGCCTAGCGCTCGACCGAGAGGGCGACGTGCCCCCCGCGGATGCGGGCCCGCACGAGGTGATCGTCGGCGAGGGTGCCGGAGAGCAGGAGGCGTGCGAGGGGCGGTTCGAGCTCTCGCTGGATCACATGCCGCACCTCGCGCGCGCCGCAATCGGGGTGGAAGGCGCGCGCGGCCACCCAGTCGGCCACGGCGCGCGTGAAGGCCACCATCGCGCCCGCGCGCCGCACGCGCAAGGCGAGGTCGGTCAGCTGGCGACGGGCGATCTCGCGCGTGGCGTGTTCGTCGAGCTCGTCGAACACGACCACCTCGTCGAGGCGGCCGAGGAACTCAGGTGGGAAGCGGCGCGCCAGGGCGCTCTGGGAGAGGTCGCTCACGACCTCGCTGTCCAGGGGGCGCGAGCGGTGGAACCCGACGGCGCCGGCGGCGGCCTGGATCTCACCGGCTCCCGCGTTGGAGGTCATCACGACCAGAGCCTGCTCGAAGCTGACGCGCTGGCCGAGTCCGTCGGTCAGGGCGCCTTCCTCCAGCACCGAGAGCAAGAGGCCGTGCATGCGCGGGTGGGCCTTCTCGATCTCGTCGAAGAGCACGATCGCGTCGGGTCGCCGGGCGAGGGCCGCGGTCAGCTGACCGCCGTGCTCGTGACCGACGTAGCCCGGCGGCGAGCCGATCAGCTTGCTGTACTCGTGGGCCTGGGAATACTCGGCGCAGTCGATGCGCACCAGAGCATCGCGGTCTTCTCCGGCGAGCTCGCGGGCCAGGCTGCGCACGAGCTCGGTCTTGCCCGTGCCCGTGCGGCCGACGAGCAGCAGGCTGGCCAGGGGGCGGTCGGGCGCCACGAGGCCGGATGCCCCGCGCTCGACCGCGCGCACCACGGCGCGGATGGCTGACGCCTGGCCGACGATGCGGCGCGTCAGGCGGTGCTCGAGGTCGCGTCCCCGCTCGCGCAGGCGTTCGCGCCCGGCGTCGGCGACGCGCTCCGCCCGCGCACCCGCGCCGCCGTCGCCGCGCGTCCCGGCCCGCAGGCGCACGCGCTCGAGGGCCAGGTGTGGGTTGACCTCGACGCACAGGGCGTAGAGGGCGCGCTCGGCCTGTTCGGCCTCGTCGGGGAAGAGCTGCTCGAGGTCCTCGACGTCCGGCGCCAGCTCGGGCACGCAGGCCGCGATGACCGTGCGGCGGTAGGCGCTGGCATCGAGGCGCCGGGGCGCGTCGAGCACGAGGGCGCCGTCGGCGATCTCGCGGATCTCGACGAAGGAGTCCGCGGCCTCGAAGTAGCGGTGGACGGAGGGGTGGGGCTGGAGGGACACGGTGCGGTGGGGGAGCGGGGGCGACGAGCGGGCCTCGGGGACAGGGCCTGAAACCCAGCTTTCGGCCTTGGCCGTGCCGGGACTTGACCCGCTCCCGACAACCCTGGAAAACGGGGGGCTCCCGAGCCCGTAACTGCCCCCCATGAGCACCCGAGATGACCTTCAGTTCCTGGCCCTCCTCGTCCACCGCGGCCACCTCTCGCGAGCCGAGGCCGAGCCCCTGCTGGCCTCCCTGAAGGCCGGCGCGGATCTCGACGAGGTGCTCGCAGACCAGGTCGGCTGGGACGAGGCCACCGTGGCGCGCATGCGCCGCACGCGCGGCGGCGAGACCCCCGAGATCCCGGGCTTCGAGGTGCTCGGCAAGCTCGGGACCGGCGGCACGGCCGACGTCTTCAAGGTACGCGACAAGCACAAGAACCGATTGTTGGCCCTGAAGGTCCTCAACCCGACCGCGACCCGCGACGCGAACACGCGCAAGGCCTTCATCCAGGAAGCGCGCCTGCTGGAGGGTTTCGACCACCCCAACCTGGTGCGCGGCTTCGGCGTCGCGAAGAGCGGCTCGACCTACTTTTCGCGCATGGAGGTGATCGAGGGTTCGACCCTGCTCGAGCTGATCGACGGCGGGCAGGCCTTTGACGAGGACGCTGCTCTGCGCATCGTGCTGGCGGTCGCTGCGGCTTTGCGCTACCTGGCCGAGCAGGGAGTCATCCACCGCGACATCAAGGCCGGCAACATCATGTTCACGTCCTCGCGCCAGGTGAAGTTGATCGACCTCGGCTTCGCCGCCGAGCGGGACAGCGCGGCCTCGCCCGAGGATTCGGCGGTGGGGACGGTCGCCTACCTCTCCCCGGAGGCCGCCCGCGGCGGCGCGGGCGCGGACATGCGCAGCGACATCTACAGTCTGGGCGTGACCCTCTTCCAGCTCGTCGTGGGCCGCCTGCCTTTCGAGAGTTCGGACGACCAGGAACTCCTGCGTCAGCACATCATGGAGTCCCTCTCCTCGCCCGAGCTCAAGAGCCGCGGCTTCTCGCCGCACCTGCACTACTTCATCGAACGCATGATGGCCAAGGATCTCTCGCACCGCTTCCAGTCCTGGGAGGAGCTCGGGCGCGAGATCGGAGATCAGCTCGAGGGCCGAGAGAGCCTCGACTTCCGCTCTGACTCGACAACTGGCCGGGCTCGACGACGTGGTGGACGGCGCGGCTGAGGGCAGGGTGCGCGGGTTGGAGGGCGTCGTGCCCTTCCGTTTCGAGTGCCACCGTTGCGGCCACTGCTGCACGGGATCGAGCGGGCGGGTGTGGGTGGAGGAGGACGAGATCGAGGGCCTGGCCTACGCCCTCGACTGCGACGACGCGGAGTTCGAGTGGTACTACCTGCACAGGGTGTACGACCCCGCCACCGGTCGCTCGCGGCTCTCCCTGCGGGAGCGCGAGAGCGGCGGATCGGGCGGCCCCTGCGTCCTCCTCGAGGGTGCTGACCACTGCAGCGCCTACGCGGCCCGGCCGCGCAACTGCCGCACCTTTCCCTTCTGGCCATCGATCCTCGAGGAACCGGTGGCCTTCGAGCGGGCGCGGGCCACCTGTCCTGGCATCGCCATCGAGGTCTCCGACGAGGTCCGCGCGCGTGCCTTCGAGGCCCTCGCTCTGCTGTACGAGGAGGTGGACGCATTCGTGCAGAAGAGCCGCGCCGTCTGCATCTTGCGCGGCGCGTGCTGTCGCTTCGAGGAGGCGGGCCACGAGCTCTTCGCGACGGCCCTGGAGGCGGACTACGCCGCCGCGCAGGAGGGCTCGGCGCCGCCTCCGGAGGCGCCCGGCCGCTGTCCCTACCACGTCGCCGGGCGCTGCACCGCGCGCGAGGGTCGCCCGCTCGGTTGCCGCACCTACTTTTGCGATACGAACACCGAGAGCGTGCTGGCCGCGGCCCACGAGCACTTCCTCGCGCGCCTGCGCGGCATCGAGCGCGAGACGGGTTATCCTGCGGCCTACGGGCGCTTTCCCGCCCTCCTCGCCGCGCGCGGGGTCGGCGCAATGGGCGACGGAGAAGGAAAGGGCGAGTGAGCCAGCAAGACACGATCGGCCTGTTATCAAAGAACGCCATCGGTCTGGTGGTCCTGATGGTCGCAGGAGGCGTTGCCTGGTTCGCACATCAGCGGCGCGATGGCGGCGCTCCCGAGCCCTCGCCTCCGCCCGTCATCGTCGAGCGCCCCGGTCTCGGCGATCGGCAGCGGGTACCCCTCGGCGGCGTGGACGCCGCGGACCCGCTCGATCCGGAGGCGGCCGAGCGCAGCGAGTGGAACCGTGCGGCGATCGCGGCCCTGGAGGCGGGAGAGCTCGAGCTCGGCGTGGAACTGCTCGAGCGCTGTCACGCCGGCGCTCCCGAGCACGAGGTCTTCACTTCCAATCTGGCGGAGGCCCTGGCGCGCCTGGCGCGGCGCGAGCACGAACAACTCGACCTTCGCCCGGCTGCCGTCGAGCGCCTCGCGCGCGCAGTCGAGCTCGCTCCCGTGCGCGACGATCTCGAGCAACTCCTCGAGCGCTGGCGGCGCGAGGCGGAGGCCGAGCGCGGTTTCTGGACCGATGAGTCCGATCACTTCCTCTTGCGTTACGACGGCGAGCGCGGCGAGCTCCTCAATCGCGGTCACTACCTGCTCCTGAACGATCTCGAGGCGGCCTACCAGGACTTCGGGGAGTTGTTCGGCCGCTTCTTCGTCGAGGCCGGCCGGCCCAAGGTGGAGGTGCTGCTCTATCGGCGCCAGGAGTTCACCGAGTTGACGGGCATCGGGCACTGGGCGGGGGGCGTGTTCGACGGCACGGTGCGTATTCCCATCGAGGACCTCGATCGTGAGCGGAAGACCCTGACGGGCGTGCTGCGCCACGAGCTGCTGCACGCCTTCGTGAAGGAGGTCGGCGGCCGAGGGGTGCCGGGCTGGCTGAACGAGGGCCTGGCCCAGTGGGTCGAGGCGCCGTTCCTCGACGACCGCGGCGCGCGCGTGCGGCGCGCGCGCGCGAAGCTGAAGGGCGCGTCACTGTTCTCCCTGGAGGAGCTCGCGGGAAGCCTCGCCACCTGGCGCGACGAGGAGCGCATCGCCCGCGCCTACGCCCAGTCGGTGGCCTTTGTCGCCTACCTCGAGCACCACTTTGGCGAGCGATTGGTGATCGAACTGATCGAGGGCTACGGCGTCGACCGCGATGGCGCCCAGACTTTCCACGAGCGCACCGGTGTTACCCTCGAGGGCGTCCTGGCCGACTTCGCGGAGGGGCTCTGAGGAGGCGGGGGAACTCGCCCTCGGGTCCATTGCCGCGACCGTGCTCTACACTCACGCCGATGTGGAACGTCATCCGGACGAGTGAAGCTCGCTCGCGCCTCCTGATCCGGGCTGTGCTCTTCGGCTTCGCGGTCTCAGGCTCGGCGTGCGGAGGGCCCGGGTTGATCGAGGGACAGGGCCGACGCCCCCAGGTAGCGCGCCCCAACATCGTGCTGGTCATGGCCGACGACCAGGGCTGGGGGGACGCGTCCTTCAACGGGCATCCGACCTTGAAGACGCCGGCCCTCGACCGCATGGCCGCGGAGGGGCTGCGCTTCGATCGGTTCTACGCTGCCGCCGCGGTCTGCTCTCCCACCCGGGCCAGCGTCCTCACCGGGCGCCATCCTTTTCGCATGCGGATCGACGGGGCCAACAGCGGCCACCTGCCGCCGGGAGAATTCACCGTGGCCGAACTCTGCCGGGAACTCGGCTACGCGACCGGCCACTTCGGGAAGTGGCACCTGGGGACCCTGACCCGGGACGTCATCGACTCCAACCGCGGGGGGCGCCCGAAGCAATCGCAACACCACTCCCCGCCCTGGGAGCACGGGTTCGAGCGCTGCTTCTCCACGGAGGCCAAGGTGCCCACCTGGGATCCGATGCTGAACCCGACCAACGGCGAGCCCTACGGCACGCGCTACTGGAATGAGCGCGGGGAAGTCGTCACGGACAACCTCGAAGGGGATGACTCGCGCATCATCACCGACCGCGTCCTGCCGTTCATCACGACCGCCGCCAGCGAGCAGCGTCCCTTCCTGGCGGTGATCTGGTTTCACGCTCCGCACCGACCCGTCGTCGCCGGGCCCGATCACGAGGCGCTCTACCCACGGACCGAGCGCGCGGACCTGCGCCGCTATCTTGCCGTGGTCACCGCCATCGACGAGTCCCTCGCTCGCCTGCGGGCCCACCTGCGGGAACTGGGCCTGGGCGAGGACACCTTGCTGTGGTATGCGAGCGACAACGGCCCCGAGGGCTCGGCGCGCGAAGGCCAGGGCTCCACCGCTGGCTTGCGGGGGCGCAAGCGCAGCCTGTACGAGGGCGGGGTGCGCGTGCCAGGCCTGCTCCTCTGGCCCGCCGGGATCCCGGAGCCGCGGCGCCTGGCCTGCCCGGCCTCGACCCTCGACATCCTCCCGACCCTGGCCGAACTCCTCGGCGTGGGGCTCGCGCCTGAGCGTCCTCTCGACGGGGTCAGCCTGCTGCCGCTGTTCACCAAAGACGGTCCCGACGAGCGACCCGGTCGATCGGCCCTGCCGTTTCTGTCCCCCAAGGCGGCTGCACTGCACGTGGGCACCATGAAAGCGATCCGCCCCGAGCGCAACGGCGCCTGGGAGCTGTACGACCTGAGCAGTGACCCGCGGGAAGCGCGCGATCTGGCAGCCGAACGACCCGACGAGCTCGCGCAACTGGTGGGGCGCTTTGAGGCGTGGAGGATCGGCGCGCAAGAGAGCCGGGAGCGCTGACCCGTCCCTTGGGGTGCCCTGGGGGCGATGGACGGGGTCGCGAGCTCCAGCGCTGGGACAGGGCGTACCCGCCTCGGAAGTGCGGCTGCGCGTATGATGGCCCGCGCTGCGAGCGGCGCCCCGCGTTTTGCGCCGCCCGCCCCCGAACCCGCCTGACCCACCGCTCTCATGAAGAAGACCACCCTCTCCGTCGCGCGACTCCTGATCGCCTGCGGCACGTTCTGTGCAGTTTCCGGGGCCGCGAGCCAGGACTCGCTCGCGGAAGCCCGCTTTAAATCGCCGGTGCGACTCACCTCGGGCGAGCAGCACCTCGGCGCGAAGCGCCTGTACCCCTCGCCGGCCCTCCACGACATGAACGGTGATGGGCGAGCGGACCTGGTCGTCGCGGACCTCTTCGGTCGCCCGACCGTGGCCTTTGCGCGCGCCGGGAAGGGGCTCACCTTCGGCCAGGAGGAGGCGCTGCTCGACAGGGACGGGGAGAAGCTCGACTTCAACAACTGGTGATGCATCGGCATGGGTTCACAGTTCGTGGACTTCAACGCCGACGGCCACATCGACTACGTCAGCGCGACCTTCGATGGTTCGCCCTACCTTGCGCTCGGTAGCGAGGAGGGTTTCGCTCAGCCGGAACACATCCTGGACGCCGAGGGGCGGCGCCTGTTGATCTCGAGCTTTTGGAACTACGAGGCGGAAGAGCACCAGGACACGGGGCGCTCCTTGCCCGGCGAGAAGGAGAACGGCCTGCGCTGCGTTTCGGCCCTGGCCTTCGACTGGGACGGCGACGGCGACCTGGACCTGTTGCTCGGTAGCTACAGAGAAGGACGGCTCTATCGCCAGATGAACGAGGGCACGAAGGTCGAGCCGAAGTTCACGGGCGAGAACATTCCCGTCCAGGTAGGCGGCGTGGACCTCGAGTTGCCGGGCAAGATGACGACACCCAAGCTCGTCGACTGGGACGGTGACGGTGACCTGGATCTGGTCGTCGGGACCTTTGGAAGCGACTCGCGCTCGGGTGGGGAGGGTGGCAGGGTGGTCCTCTCCCTGAACATGGGCAAACCGGGCGCGCCGGCCTTCGGACCCTTGCAGGAGTTGATCGCCCCGCGGGCCAGAGGTGCGGTGGAGCCCACGGGGCCGGATCTGGGCCTGTACCCGGAAGTCGCCGACATGGACGGCGACGGAGACCTGGATCTGATCGTCGGCGCTTACTCGATCTGGAAGCCAGAGGGGAGTGAGCTCAGCGAGGAGGAGTTCGCGCGGGTCGCCGTGCTCGAGGCGCGCATCGCCGTGATCCGCGAGGAGATCGATGCGTTCTTCGAGCGTGTGCAGGCCGAGACCGAGGCCGCGGCGGAGGGCCTCGATCCGGAGAGCGAAGAAGCCGAGCAGGCCATGATCGAGGTCTACGAAGGCAGCACGGAGGAGCGGCGCGCGATCATGGGCAAGATGTCGGAGGCGAGCGACGAGCTCAAGCAGCTCGTTCCCCAGGAGGAGCGCTCTTCCTTCGTCTGGCTGTACGAGCGCATCTGACCGAGCCTCGCCACCAGGTCGCCTGGGCGCAGATCGGGTGGGGGCTGACTCCAACGACGAGCGCGAGGCAGGATCGGCTATCCTGGGATCCGTGATGTTGCGCCTCACCGTCCCGCTGCTGGTCTGCCTCGCCGCAGGGGGAGATGGCGCGCAGGACGCGGCGCTGCGCGAGTTTGGCCTGGCCTTCCGCTCGACTCGCGATCCCTCCGCGCTTCAGGAGCGTCGCGATGCGGCCCTTGAGGCTCTCGCCGGACAGGATTCGCAGGAGGTCGCCCGCGCACTGCTTGACGCCTTTGTCCAGCTCGAGGGAGAGAGCGCTCCATTCGAAGCTGAGCGACGCGAATACCTGGATGGCGGCCGGCGCAACAAGAAGCTGGAGGTCCGAGGGGGACTGGATCCCCTGCGCGACCTGCAGGAGTCCTTGCGCGTGCGCCTGCTCGCCGTGCGCGATCCTGAGGCGGCGCGCTTCCTGATCGAACAGGCCTTCGAGCGCAAGAAGCTCGCCTTCTCTCTGCGTGCGGCACTGCCGGCCCTCGCCCTCCACGCCGGGCCGAAGGTGACTGACCTCCTCGAGCGTCGAGTACGCCGTGCTCGCAAGCCCGCCGAGCTGTGCATCGTCCTGCGCACGGCCGAGGCCCTCGGCCCTGACGGACGGGCAGCCGACTCTCTCGCCATCGCGACGCTCGCGCACGAACACGCCGTCCTGCGCGAGGCGGCGGCCGCCGCCCTCGCCCGCACGGCATCGCCCGCGGCCGTCGAGCCCCTGGTGCGCCGCATCGCGCGGGAGACCGGGCGCACCCGCGTCCGCATGGGGACGGCGCTGGAGGTCCTGACCCGCCGGCAACTGGGCACCTCGCCTTCGGTCTGGCGGCGCTGGTTCGAGGAAGAGGGCGAGCCCTACGCGAGGGGCGAGGCCGAGCTCGGCGGAGGTGAGCCCTCCGCCCGGGCGGCGCCCATCGATGAGGCGCTCTACCACGGCATCCCGATCGACGGCGAGGCGATCCTGTTCCTGTTCGACCGCTCGCAGTCCATGCAGGCGCCGCTGTTCAAGGGGGAGGACGTGCCCGAGGAGGAGAACCCGACCCGCTTCCAGCGCGCCAAGGAGGAGCTGATCGCGGTTCTTGGTCAGCTCTCACCGAGTCACGAGTTCGGCCTGCTGGCCTTCGGCGGCACCCTTGACAGCTTCTCACCTCAGGTCGTGCCGGCCACGGTCGAGAACGTCGAGCTCGCCCGACAGTGGATCCGGGACCTCACCATGAACCTGGGGACGCGCAGCTACGACGCCCTCGACCTGGCCTTTTCCAGCGCGGGCGGCGGGGCGCTCGATCGCTATCACGACAGCGGCATCGACACCCTCTTCATGCTGACGGACGGCCTCCCAATCCGTTCGGGCAAGGCGGACTCCATCAAGCGCATCCACGCCGCGGTCCGCCGCTGGAACCTCTTTGGTCGCGTCGTAGTGCACGTGATCTGCCTGGGCGATAAGGCCCCCAAGAAGTTCGCCAAGGGCCTCGCTGAGCAGAACGGCGGCCGCTACGTGCGCGAGCCAGCCAAGAAGTAGGTAGCAGGGCCCCTTCAGGTCTTCCGCGCGCAGGGGGATTCTCCCGTGCCCGGAATGCACCTTGGGCAGCACGCAAGCCCGGCCTCTTGATCTGCGGCGCTCAGCAAGGCGGCCACCCGTTGCGGGACCTCGAGGGGTCGACAGCACCGCTCGCGCCGCAAGCGCTACGACCTCCTTGCTCCGGCGAGCGGGTTTTCGTCTCGTCATGGGCAGGATGGCCGACTGTGAGGAGGGCATGGAAGAAATCCGGATCTGCTTGCACGCGCGCCTGCCCGGCGACGCTTGGGGGGTGAGGGACCGAATGCCATGACGGGCGTGGATGATCGACAGCTCTTCGCCCGCATGGCCGGCGGGTCCCCTCCCCAGGCCCGAGAGGCCCTGCGGGTGCTTTACGAGCGCCACGGGGCCGCAGTGCTGCGCTTCGCGCGCCGCATGTTGTCCGACGAGAACCATGCCCACGACATCCTGCAAGAGACCTTCCTCGTCGTCGCCCGCGATGCGGCCGCATTCCGCACCGGCTCCGCGAAGGCCTGGCTGCTCGAGATCGCGAGCCGGCGCGTCCGGGACGAGTTTCGGCGCCGGCGGCGAGCGAAGCGCCGCGAACGGGCTGGTGCCCGTCAGGAGGCAGTCGAGGATCCGGAGGTCTCGGATGAGCTCGATGCCGCTCTCGCCCGCCTGCCCGCCGCCCAGCGGGCGGCCCTCGAGCTGCGCGTCGTGGACGGCCTCGCACATGACGAGGTGGCGCGCATCCTGGGCGTCTCCCTGCGCACCACGAAGGAGTGGACGAAGCTCGGTCTGGCCCGCTTGCGTGAGCTCCTCGAAGGAGAGCGGTGATGAGCACTGAGCGGATCTCCGAACGCCTGCGCTCCCTACGAGGCACGAGCGATCTGCCTGCTCCCGATGCGCTGCTCGCCAGGGCCTTCCCCGATGTCCAGCAGCGATCGGATGCTCCACATCGTCCGTCGCTATCGCCCTTCCCTCTCATGGCCGCCGTACTCGTGGCCCTGGCTTTCGGCCCGCTCTGGCTGCGGCCCGGCCCGCGCGATCGCGCGTGGTGCGAGGGCCTGCTACGGAGCACTGACGTCGTCGTGACACAGATCGGAAAATGGAACCCACAATGAGCAACCCTTCCTCGCAATCCGGCCTCTGGCGAGCCCCCGCATGGGGGCTCCTGATCGGCTTCATGCTGCTCTCGGCCGTGGTCGGGTCCTTCGGCACGGGCCCCTTCGGTCTCTTGAGCGGCGAGAGCGCTCCCGGCCTCGAGCTGACCCTGAAGTCCATCGTGGGCGCCCTGGCACCCGGCGTGCTGCCGCTGCTCGCTCTGGGTGTGCTGTTCTCGGCCGCATCGGTCGGCCCCCGGGCGACCCTCGCCGGCATGGCCTGGGTTTGCGGGTCGCGGAAGAGCGATCCCCTGCAGGCCGCGCGCGCCCTGGCCGCCGGAGCGCGCGGCCTGATCGCCGCAGCTCTCACCCTGGGGCTGATCGGCGTGATGATGCTCATGGTCCTCTATCGCCGCGGGGCCGACGGACCCGACGCGATGCCCGCGCCGCACATGGTCGCCCACGTGCTGACGGCCACGATCCAGTACCCGCTGGTGGCCCTCGTCTTCGGTCGCCTCCTGTGCGCGACGGTCGCCGACGCGGCCTTCGCCGAAGCGGGCGAGGTCCGTCGGCGCGCCCTGGGCTCCGCCTGGGATCTGGCCCTCCTGACCCTGATGGTGCCGCCGATCATCGCCGTCTCTTCCATGTTCTGGAAATACCCCACGCTCTGATCTCATGTCCACCAATCGCCTCCTGTCTCTCGTCTCGACCTGGATCGTCCTCGCGCTCGTCGCCGGCAGCTTCACCGACGATTGGGGCCTCTTGATCGACCTGCGCGTGCTGGCCTTCGTGCTGGCGCTGCCCTGGCTGGGAGCCGCCCTGGCTGCCTCACCGCGCGCCGCCCTCGATGCCATGGTCGATGGCTGGCGGCCGAACCCTGACCTGCCCTCCGAGCGCCGCGCGACCTCGGCCGCGCTGTTGCACACCGTCGGCGGCGCGAGCTTCGCCGCAGGTCTCCTGTCCTTCCTCCTGGGGATGATCGTGACCCTGAACGTCGTCGCCGCCTCCCCCGGACAGGCCAGCCCCTTGGAGCTCGTGAGCGCCTTCGGTGGCCTGGTCCTCGGGCCGCTCTATGGCCTGGCGCTGATGTCGTTCCTCTACCAGCCCCTCTCGGCTGGGCTCGAGGGCGACGGCGAGGGGCTGGGCGCGGAGTTGTAGAGCGCCTCGGGGGGCGGGCGCCCGCTCGCACTCGGGGAACCGTCCTAAGGCCGCGGTGCCATCGAAACCAAGAGTACGAGGCGCTCGGCGCTTCGGTTCTCCACGCCGTGCACCTCGCCGGATCCGGACCAGGCCAGGCCGCCGGGACCGAGGGTCTCGACGGTCTCGCCGCTGGTGAACGAGCCCTCGCCCTCGATCACGTAGTAGAACTTCGTCGCTCCCTCGTGGGCGTGGGGCTTCTGGGCCTGGCCGGGCTCCAGGCAGTAGACGTCGCAGAACATCTGCTCGGTCTCGAACAGGTTGAGTTTTTGCAGCTTCTCGGCCGAGAAGCGCCGCTGTTCGAGGGTGTGGGTGAACGCCATCGGTGCCTACTCCCCGCTCCCGGTCTCGACCTCGATCTTGTGCTTGCCGAGAACGCGCGCGAGGTGCTCGAGGCGCAGGTCGCGGGGCTCGCCGTCGCACTTGAGGGTGAGCTCGTTGGTGCCCGGCTCGAGCCATACCCGGCGCGCGACCTCGCCGCTGCCGTCGCTCCAGGCCAGGTCGAGGGGCAGGTGGAACTCGCCCTCGACCTCGACCGTGATCGAGACCGCTCCGTCGCTCGCCGCCACCGTGCCGCTCGTGGCCGGCGCGCCCTTGCCGTAGAACCACTCGGTGAAGAAGCGCTCCCACGAGCGGCCGCTGTTCTCGTCGAGGATCTTCTGGAAGTCCTCGGTGCTCGCGTTCCCGTAGCGATGGGTCAGGTTGAAGTCGCGCAGGGACTGCCACCAGACCTCGTCATCGGCCAGAAAGTGGCGCAGGGTGTCGAGGACGACCGCGCCCTTGCTGTAGATGACCCCGGAATAGGCGTCGCCGGATTCGGGATCGTCACCGCGCCACAGGCGGCCGGAAGGGTGCAGTGCTCCGTTGCGCTGGGTCCGGAAGTATTCGTCGGCGCGCTCGCGCCCCTCGGTGAACTCCACGTACACGCCCTCGGCGTAGGTGCCGAAGCCCTCGTGGATCCAGAAGTGCCCCCAGTCGTTCGCGGAGACCGCGTTGCCCCACCACTCGTGGGCACACTCGTGGATCAGGATGTAGTCGAAGAAGCGGTTGCGGCGCGCGTAGGGATCACGCGCTCCGGTCTTCTTGCACCAGGCCGGGTAGCTCGATCCGTAGGCCACCGCCGTCGAGTGCTCCATGCCCCAGAAGTTCGTCTCCACCAGACCGAACTTCGAGTCGGGGAAGGGCCAGGGACCGAAGGCATTGGAGAAGATCTCGATCATGCGCGGCACTTGCTCGAACTGCACCGCGGCCTTCTCCGCGTTCTCGGGCAGCACGTAGTAGATGAACGGCACCTTCTTCTCGACCCCCGGCATCTTGAGCATCTGTTCGACCACCACATAGGGCGCCACGTTGAGGGTCACCGTGTAGGTCTCCAGCGGGTAGGGATGCTCCCAGGAGTAGGTCTTCCAGCGCCCGCCGCTCGGCTTGAACCACTTCGGCTTGCTCTTGCGCTCACTCACGAGGCGGCCGTTGCTGACGCCGTAGAGATCAGCCGGCACGGTCAACTTGGTGGTCGTGCCCTCGGGCTTGTCATCGGGATTGAAGTAGCTCGCCTTGCAGGGCCACCACGAGTGGGCGCCGGGTCCCTGGCAGGAGGTGTTGATCCAAGGGCGACCGTCGGCGGTCTCGGCCCAGTGGAAGCCGCTGAACCCGCCGCGCTTGGCACTCGGCTGCCCTCGGTAACGGATGCGGACGGCGAACTCGCCGTCGCGCGCGACAGGGCTCGACAGGTCGCAAGCGAGGGCGTCCTCTTCGTGGCGCCACTCGAGCGCTCGCCCCTCGCCGTCTGTGCATCCGAGCACTTCCATTGCGGCAGCGAGGTCGAGGAGTACGGTCGGCAGCTCGTCGGCGAGCACGCGCGCGCGCACGGTGACCACGCCCTCGAGGGTGCGCGTCTCGGGTTCGACGGCGAACTCCAGGTCGTAGGTCAGCACATCGTAGGCGTCGCGCGGATCGGCCTCGGGCGCGGCGTCGTGGGTGGTGCTGAGTGAAAGTGAAAGGACGAGGAACAGGACAGCGTGGTGCATGCGGAAGAATGTACCGTGTCGTCCACCGTTCATCGCTGTTTCCGACAGGGAAGAGCCGCACCACCAGAGGCGAATGCTGGTCAGACGCGAGCACGGCCTCCCGGAGATGCTCTGGACGGCGGATCCTCGAGCCGCTTGCGGAACCCACCCTGGTGGGGCCTGCTGGAAGGCGCGACGGCTAGCGGTGCCGACCCCCCCGTAACCACGAGAGTTGAGGATGAAGTCACTACACAGAGATGATCTGTTTGGCTGGTCCGCGTTCGACGCGGAACGCGACGTGGACTTCAACGGCACCGTCTGGGTCCGGGAGGCCGGCAACGTCGTCATCGATCCGATGCCGCTCAGCGATCACGACACCATGCACCTCAAGGCGCTCGGAGACATCGCCTGGGTGGTGATGACCAACTCCGACCACATCCGCAGCGGACCCGAGATCGCCGCCTGGTCCGGTGCCCGGCTGGCGGCGCCCGGCGCAGAGCGGGAGAGCTGGCCCTTCGCCTGCGACCGATGGTTGGGCGATGGCGACGCGCTCGTGCCCGGCCTCACCGCGTTCGCGCTCCACGGTTCAAAGACCGCCGGAGAGCTCGCGCTGTTGATAGAAGGCCACACTCTGGTCACCGGCGATCTGGTGCGAGCCCATCGCGGGGGCAGGTTGATGTTGCTGCCCGATGCAAAGCTCAGCGATCCCGTCCAGGCGCGAGCCTCCGTCCGCCGTCTCTCGGAAATCACCACCGTCGAAGCGGTCATCGTGGGAGATGGCTGGCACGTGTTCCGGGACGGCGCTACACGCCTCCAGGAACTGGTCTGAGGGGTTGTCCAAGCTGGAACGCACCTGCCGTCCGGGTGCGACGATCGGCAGGTAGGCGGAGTCCGCTCGAGCAGTCGCCGGATTCGAGGGGCCGAAGGAGGCGGACCTACAGGACGCATGAGGCGCTCCGCCGACGGACTCCTGGATCCTCATGTACTTCGCGCGAGAGTAGGTCGGCGGCCCTGTCGCGAGTACCCGGTGCGAGGAGCAAGGAGACGCGGGACAGTGGTCGTCGCGTGGAGGATCGTGTGGGACTCGGTATGCTCGGGCGATGCTCGCCTTGCCGCTGGTGACCTTCTTGGCCCTCGCCGCGCCGCTGCAGGACGGCGCGCGGGCGCCGCACGAGGTGAGGCTCGAGCGCGGGCGCGAGGCTCTCGAAGCCGGGCAGCGCGAGGAAGCTGTCGAGCACCTTCTGGGCGCCCTGGGCTGGCGACCCGCATCGGAGGAGATCCTGACGCTCTTGATGCGGGCCGCCGAGCCCGTGCCCGACGAGGCCGCGCTCTGGGCCCATGTCCTGGCGACCGCCACCGTCGACCACGCCGGTCGCTCGACCCTGGGGCGCGAGGCGGCAGCCGCTGTCGAGGCGCTGGCTCCGAAGGCGGAGGCCCTGGCCCGCGCCCGCGCGGCGGCCGTGGGGGAGCTGGCGGACCTGGCGCGCGCGCGCCAGGCGCGTGGCCCGCGAGCCGGCACGGGCCCTCGAGGCCTGGTGGGCCGCCGGACTGGCGCGGGCGCTGACCAGCGCCGCGCCCGCGCTGCGCGCGTCCTGCGCGGACGACCTGGACCCGGGCTTCACGCTCTCCCGAAAGCTGCCCACGAAGGTCACCGCCGCCCTGCGCAAGGTGATGAACGGCGCCCTCTCCGGCGGGCGCGGCGACGAGGCCGCGCGCGCCGCCCTGATCCTCGCCGGCCTCGGCGCCCAGGCGGGGTTCGACGACCTTCAGGACGAGCCGCACCAGAGCGCCGCGGGCCTCGCCGAGCAGGCCGCGGCGGGTCTCGCGCGTGCGCGCAAGATGCTGGCGCGCGGCGCGCGCGAACCCTGGACCCTCGAAGAGCTGGAAGACCTCGACGAGGAGCAAGCGGTCGCCTTCACCCGCGAGCACGGCCACTTTGGCCATCCCGCGCGCGGCCTCTCGCCCGAGAGTCGCTACCTCGTCGAGACCATCTGCGGCTTCGAGACGATCCTGGGGGTCGTGGCGACGGTCGAGGACCACCACCGGCGCCTGGCCGGATGGTACGGCGAGGATCCCTTCAAGGATCGACAAGGCCTCGTGCGCATCGTGCCCGAGTCGGCGGGGCTGGAAGCCGAGAGCACCCCCTTCTGGTGGGCCGGCGGTTTTCAGGCGGGCGACCTGACCGTCCTGAAGTTCAGCTGCGGCACGATCGAGGGCCTCGGCCACGGCCTGACCCACGAGCTGACCCACCGCTTCGACGGCGCCCTCTTTCCCGGCATGCCGGCATGGCTGGCGGAGGGGCGCGCGGTCTGGACCGGCGGCGCCTTCGGCTGGTCGGGGGACGAGCACTTCGTGGAGGACCATGTCTCCTTCGGCACGGTCGAGCGCACCTTCATCAAGGGCTACGGCGGGCGCCGCAATCTGGAGCGCCTGATCTCCGGGACGATCGACGACTACCGCGACAACTACTTCGCGGGCTACGCCCTCTACGTGTACCTCGCGACCTGGGAGGAGGACGGGCGGCGCCTCTTCGCCGATCGGCTCGAGGGCTACATGCGCGACATCGCCCGCGGGCGGGACGACCCTCTGTCCTGGTTCGCCGAACGCTTCGCCGACGGCGAGGCGGGCCGCCCGGCGGACATGGAGGCCTTCACCGCCGGCTTCGGCGCCTTCGTGCGCGGCTTCTACTGGGACTCGCGCGCGCCGTGGACCTCACGCTACGAGAGCTCCATCAAGCGCGTGAACGGGCCCTGGGTCTACGACGAACCGACCTGGACCTGGGAGCGCAGCCGCGCCGAACCCTACTACGGTCAGGACCACGCGCGGCGCGCGGGGATGCTGCTGCTCGAACTCGGCAAGCGGCGCGAGGCGAGCGAGGCCTTTCTGTGGGCCCTCTCGGTGGACGAGCGCTCACCCTTGCGCAACGCACTGCTGGCGGAGGTGCTCGATGAGCTGGGCTCGCGCGGGGCTGCGTGGTGTCTGCGCAACGAGAACGAGCGAGCGGCCCGCCGCGCGGGAGATGGCGGCGGCGAGCCCTGCCCCTTCGCGCGCGAGCTCGGTCGCACGACGACCTTCCTGGCCGAGCTCGAGAGCGCCGCGGCGTCCGCGGACGCCGCGGGTCTCCCGCTCAGCGCGCGCTCGCTGACCGGCGAGCACGACCGCCTCGCTACGGCCCTCGGCCTGCCACTGTTGGGGCGGGCCGCGCCCGGGCCTGCCTCCGACACCAGCGAGGCCTCGCGCGCCTCGATCGAGGAACCCGCCCGCATCCTGGCGGCCGACGGTTGGGTCGAGGATGGCCTGACCGGCTACGAGGAGCGCCGCGTGCGCGAGCTGTGGTACGCCGAGGAGGGCGGCGACCTGCACGTGGGCCGCGCGCGCCCGCGCGACGCGACCGGGCGCCTCGACCGCGCCTCGCACCAGCGCCACGCCTTCACGCGCACGGGCGAGTGGCAGCACGCCGGTCGCTACGCCATCCGCGCGCGCATCCGCTTCACGACCTCCTACGTCTCGGCAGCCCTGGTCCTGGGCTACACGCGCCGCGACCGCAACCTGCGCGTGCACCTCTCGGCCGGCGACTTCCAGTACGCGATCGGGAAGAAGGAGGAGAGCGAGGAGATCGAGGGCGTGCACTGGCGCGTGGCAGGGCTGCGCGACCGCGACGGTCCCATGTCCGGCTCCCTGCGCGGTGGCCGGGCGGTGTTCGACCAGCCGCGGGCGCACTTCTCTCTGGAGGCGGTCGTCGACGGCCCGGCGCTGCACCTGTGGATCGAGGGCCAGCACGTGGGCACCTACCACACGGTCGACGGCCAGCCGATCGAAGGACATGTTGGTTTCGCCACGGGTCAGGGGGCGATCGAAGTCATCGAGCCGACCGTCCGGCGTCTCGACCGCTCCGCGGCCCTGGGGAGCGCCGTCGAGGGGACGGACGAGGCGCTGGGAGGCCTCGACCTCGCGCGCTTGACCGACGCCGGCCTGAAGACGCTCACCAACCGCACCGTGCGCGGCTTGCCGCGCTCCCTCAGGGGCACGGTCCTGATCTGGTCACCGCTCCCGCTGGTCGAGGAGGGTGAAGCACCAGACGTCGAGGGGGCCCTCCAGCGCGCGGCACGCTCCGCTCGCCGCACCATGTCGACGCTTCACGACGCCTATGCCTCGCAGCCGGTCGTGCTGGCGCTCTCCGACATGATCGATCGCGAGGCGCGCGACGCATTGCAGGTCGAGCTGCGCGCCGAGTACGGAGAGCTCGTGAGCATCGTGTCCTTCGCCGAGCGAGGAATGACCTACGACCTCGCCGAGCGCATCCCCGGCTACAAGCTGGCCTGGCTGTGCTTCGTGGACTCCGCCGGTGTCCTGCGCGTCGCCGAGCGCTTCTTCGGCTTCGGCCAGAAGCTGCCCGACGGCATGTCCCACTGGCTGCAGGTCTTCCGCGAGCACCGCCGGGGGCGTTGAGGGCGGGGACCTCGGGGCCGAGGGTGCGCGCCCGAGCCTCAGCTGCGCGCGAGCAGGCGCGTGGCTGCGGAGAGCAGGGTGCGCCCGAGCGGCGAGCGCACGTCGGTCAGGGGCGTGGCGTGGAAGCGGCGGGCCTTCTCGAGCAGGAAGTCGACCACCATGTCGTCGAGAGCCTCGGCGACGGGATAGCCGCCGTCTCCGGCGCAGATCGACGCGAGGGTGCGGTAGAGGGCGACGCGCTTGGCGCCTTCCATTGCCGAGGTGACCGTGGCGTCGGCCGACACCGGGCCCATCAACTCGCGCTCGGTGGTAGCCAGGGCGACGGCGTGATCTCCGGCGCGCACACCGACACAGTGGCCGTCGGCGACCTCGAGGGAGAGCGGCAGCACAGCGCGTTCGGCGCGCTCGCCGATTTCGCCCGTCCGACCGCGCAGCATGATGTGACCGCTCGCGTAGTCGCGCGGCTCGTGCGCCTCGCCGCGGCGGCCGCCGCTGAAACGGTATTCGACCAGGTCCCCACCCGAGGGCAATCGCCGGCGGCGCGCGCTGCGCAGGTCGCGCGCACCGAAGAGGTGCTTCAGCATGGCCACCCCGTGGTAGCGCCAGGCCGCGTGGTGGAACTCGACCGTCTCGAGCTCGCCGATGGCGCCGGCGGTCAGGGCGGTGCCGACGGCGTCGAGCCAGGGCAGGCGCACGCAGTCCTCCGCCGCCCAGGCGTTGCGGAAGCGGTCCAGCAGACGCCTGTGGCCGAAGTGCTTGAATAGCAGCACCGGCGTCTCGATCAACAGATCGACCGCGGAGAGGTCCTCGTGCGCGAGTCGTCGCAAGACGACCGGGACGGTGGCCTTGGGGACCGCCAGATAGACCAGGTCGACGCCCGCCAGAGCGCCCGGCGCAAACTCGTCGAAGGCCTCGATCGCGACCGGCGGCCCGCTCCACTCCAGCTCTCGGGGCTGGCGTGCGTAGGCGGCGACCAGTTCGCAGCTCTGCGGGAGAGCGGCCAGGGCCGGCAGGAAGTCGCCGCGAACGCGCTGGCCCACGCCGAAGATCGCGACGCGCTTGGCCGTCACGCGGCGCCTCCCTGATCGAGGTGGCGCGCGAGGCGGATCGCGAGGGCGACGATCGTGAAGGTCGGATTCGCGCAGCCGCTGGTGGGGAAGACCGAGGAGCCGGCCAGGTAGACGTTTTCGACCGAGTGCAGGCGGCAGTCAGAATTGACGACGGAATGCTCGGGATCGGTGCCCATGCGTGTCGTGCCCATGTGGTGCGAGGCGTCGTAGTCGATCGGCCAGGGTTCGGCGTGGGCCAGATCGCTCGTGAACACTCCGATGTCGTTGCGCTCCAGTTCCTCGCCCAGGACCTCATGCAGGGCGATCAGGGAGCGCCGGTCGAGCTCGGTGGGGCGGTGGCAGACGAGCGGCACGGGCTGGCCGTGCGCGTCGGTGCCCTCACCCAGCACGACCCGGTTTTGCGCGCAGGGTTCCATCTCCATGAAGTTGCGCACGCGGATCGTCTTCACGATGGGGGAGGCACCGCTAGAGAGGCGCGCGACGACGTAGCGGGCCACGGTGAAGGCGTTGGCGCCGACCAGGCCCACCATCTTCAACCAGCCGAGCGCGGACTTGCGCTCGTTCTGAAGCTCCGAGTCGTCACCCGTTTCCGCGTAGTCGCGCAAGGTGACCACGTCATCCTCATGATGCCGCTTCCAGAAACCGAGCAGGCGGCGGCTGCGCTTGACGAGCAGCACGAAGGCCTCCACGCCGAGGTTGTCCGACCAGGGGAAGAGCGGTTCGAAGCGCACGTAGGCATTCAGGCAGTCGCGCTCGCGCTGCGTTCGCTCGGACAGGCGCAGGCCCGCGTACCCGGCGAAACCCGCCTTCAAGCAGCCGAAGTAGTAGGGCAGCTCGCGCACGGGCCGCGCGAGGCGGATCAGGCCGTGGTAGTTCTTTGGGTGGTTCATCAGGTGGCGTCCGACCTGATCGTGCTCGTTGCCCAGACCCGCGGGAGAGCGGTCGCGTGAGTTGAGCAAGAGCCGCGCGTTCTCGATGCCGCCGGTCGCCAGGATGAAGCGCCGCGCCCGCACCGCGTGCGTCCGGCCGTCGGGGGCGGCCGCCAGGGCGTGGGTGATGCGCGCATCGTCGTCGCCGTGTTCGAGCCGCAGCACCGTGGCGTCCAGATAGAGGTCGGCACCCTCGCCCTCGAAGACGTGCCGCCACTCGCGCCCGAAGTCCTGGGGCTCGGCGGCGGCCAGGAAGACCTTCTCCTCCAGGTGTCGCCAGGTCGGCTGCAGGTCGCCCTCGCGGCGCAGTGCCGCGAACCCGTCGGGCTCGAACAGTTCGAGGGGCGCGAAGCGGTAGCGCTCGGCGGCTCTTTGGTAGTCCTCGATGAGCTCCGCGCGCGTGATCGGCCAGCCCCAGTCAGGTCGCTGGGGACGCGCTTCGCAGTCGATCGCGTCGAGTGGGCTCGAGAGCCCGGCCCAGGTCGTCGAGGCGCCGCCCAAAACGCGTTCGCGGGAGTATTCCTTGATTCCGATGCCGTCGCACTCGACCGCCCGCAGGCGGTCGCCGTAGGGCGTGGGGCGCCGCCCGCCGCTTTCGAGCACGCACACCGAGCGGCCGCTGGCGGCCAGTTCGGCGGCCAGCGTCATGCCCGCCGGCCCCGAGCCGACGACGCACACGTCGTAGGTCGGGAGCTCCTCGCCGTGGGCGTGAGACAGTTCGCGGATCAATGGGCTCTCAGGTCGCGACGGGCGCCGGGAGGCCCGCGGGTACCAGGACCTCGTCGGCGGACCAGACGACGTTGTAGAGCGTGTCCCGCTCCACCGGCACGCGCCCGGCGTCGCGGATCCACTGCACGAGCTCGTGACGCCCGGCCTCCTGGGGCGTCGTCGCGCCCGCCTCGTGGTAGATCTTCTCCTCGACCACCGTGCCGTCCACGTCATCGGCGCCGTAGGAGAGGCAGAGCTGGGCCACCGGGACGTCCATCAGGATCCAGTAGGCCTTGATGTGCGGGATGTTGTCGAGCATCAGGCGCCCCAGGGCGATCTCGCGCAGCTCGTCGAGGGCGGTCGGCCCGGGCACGTCGGCCATCTCGCTGTTGTCGGGGTGGAACGAGAGCGGCACGTAGGTCTGGAAGCCGCCCGTCTCGTCCTGCAGCCGCCGCAGGCGGTCGAGGTGGTCGAGGCGTTCGTCGACCGTCTCGATGTGGCCGTGCAGCATCGTGCAGTTCGAGCGCAGGCCGGCGGCGTGCACCGTGCGGGCGATCTCGAGCCACTCGTCTCCGGAGATCTTCAGATGATAGGTCTCCTGGCGCACGCGCTCCGAGAAGACCTCCGCGCCGCCACCGGGGACGGAGTCGAGGCCCGCCTCGATCAGCTCGGGCAGCACCTGCGCCAGGGGCTTCTTCGCGACCCGGGCGATCTCGTGCAGCTCGACCATCGTGAAGGCCTTGATGTGGATCCCCGGCCGCGCGGCCTTCACGGCGCGCAAGAGGTCGAGGTAGTAGTCGTAGCCGAGCTTGGGATATATCCCGGCCACCATGTGGACCTCGGTCACCGGCTGGTCGAGTTGCTCGCGGATCTTCTCCGCCGCCTCCTCGGGCGACATGCAGTAGGCGCCCTCCTGCTTCGGCAGGCGCTGGAAGGCGCAAAAACGGCAGAGCTTGTTGCAGATGTTCGTGTAGTTGATGTGCTGGTTGACGTTGAAGTAGGCCACGTCTCCGTGCAGGCGCTCGCGCACGTGATTGGCGAGGCCGGCGACGGCGAACAGATCGGGTGACTCGTAGAGTCGCGCACCGTCTGTCAGCGAGAGTCGCTCGCCGTCCAGGACGCGCCGCGCCACGTCGTCGAGTCCCGCCGCGCGGGCGCGCTCGAAGAGCCGGGTTTCGCGCCCGCTCATGCCGAGGCTCCCTGGGCGGCGCGGTGGGTGGCTGCCTCGCGCGCGTCGGCCGGTTCCCGCGGGCCTTCATGGCGCTCATCGACGATGCCGTACCAGCTGTTGCGCTGGCGCGGCACGAATCCGGCGCGCTCGATGACCTGTTCGATGGCCTGGATCGACGCGAGGTGGAAGCAGCCCGCGGCCGAGACGACGTTCTCTTCGATCATCGTCCCGCCGAAGTCGTTGCACCCGTGGCGCAGGGTGATCTGGGCCATCTTGATGCCCTGGGTCACGTAGCTGGTCTGGATGTTCTCGAAGTTGTCGAGGAAGATGCGCGAGAGGGCCTGCACGCGCAGGTAGACGGCCGGCGTTGCCTTGGGCGGATAGAGCGCCTCTTCCGGCACGCCCACCGGCTGCATGTTCCAGCAGGCGAAGGCCGTGAACCCGCCGGTCTCGTCCTGCAACTCGCGCAGGCGCCCGAGGTGCTCGACGCGCTCGGCGGCCGTCTCGACGTGGCCGAGCATCATGGTGGCGGACGAGCGCAGGCCCGCCTCGTGGATCTTGCGGTGAATGTCGAGCCAGCGGTCGGTGGTCGTCTTGCGCGGAGCGATGATCTCTCGCACGCGCTCGACGAGCATCTCCGCCCCCGCGCCGGGCACGCTGCCCATACCGGCCTCCGTGAGGTCCGCGATGACCTCCTCGACCGGCCGCCGATCGACCTTCGCGAGGTGGTCGAGCTCGGGGGCCGAGAGGGCGTGGGCGTTGATCTTGGGGAAGCGCTGCTTCAGGTCGGCGATCAGCTCGCACCACCACTCGGTGCCGATTCGCGGGTGATGGCCGCCCTGGATCAGGATCTGGCGTCCGCCGAGCGCGGCCGTCTCCTCGACCTTGCGCACGATCTCCTCGCGCGCAAGCACGTACTCGCCTTCTTGCCCCGGGCTCCGGTAGAAGGCGCAAAACCCGCAGTCGGTGACGCAGACATTGGTGGGGTTGATGTTGCGGTCGACGATGTAGGTGACGATGCCCTCGGGGTGCAGGCGGCGGCGGACATGGTCCGCGAGGTCGCCGAGCGTCAACAGGTCCGCGTGTTCGTGCAAGAACAGGGCCTCCGCCGCGTCGATGCGGCGCCCGTCCCTGACGGCGTCGCCGATGCGCTGCAGCTCGCTCCCGATCGCTCCGCGGCGGGCAGAGGAGGACTGGGGAGCGGCCCACTGCGGGAGCGCATCGGTCTCCTGTAGAGCTTCGGGGTGAGGGAGCGGACCGTTCATGGATTCGGATTATAGGCGTGAACACGCCTGCTTCCCCGGCTTGAGGACGGGGGATTCCAGAACTCGCTCCCCAGGGCGTAGGATGTGCTGGCGACCGCAAGCCGCTCTAATCTCAGGAAGGACCACCGCTCATGATCCAGTTCATCGCACTGTTCGGGCTGCTCGGCGGGGGGGTCGCCGACTCGCCTCCCGCCCTCGTCGAGGACCTGGAGAGCACCTACTTCGAGCTCGAGGAGGCCTATGAAGACGCCATGAGCGCATGGCGCGAGGGGCTCAACGCCTGGCGCAAGGCACGCGCCGAGGACCCCAAGCTCAGGCCGCCGACCTCGCCCGCCTCGGCCTTCTACCCGCGCTACTGGGAGCTCAGCCAGGGAGGCTTCGGACGCGCCAAGCTCTGGTGTCTGAAGCAGTTCCACTCGGCCCGCGAGCTGGGGGGGATGTCGAACCGCCTGGGCCTGTGCCTGGATCTGGTGCAGAACCACGCCGGCGAGGAGTGGGCGGTGGAGATCGTCGAGGTCCTCGGGCGCCTGGCGAGCCCCTCGCGAAACAACCTGGGGCCCAACGTCGCCTTCGGCCTGATGGACGAGATCGCCGACCGCAATGACGACCCGGACATCCTCGTCAACGTCCTATACAACAAGGGCCGCTCCCTCGAGCGCAGCGACGACGAGGAGGAGGTCGCGCAGGCACACGCCTTCTTTCGCACCCTACGCGAGGAGCACGCCGAGCACGAGCTCGCTCAGCGTGCCGCGGGCTTCCTCTTCCGCGAGGAGCACCTGCAGATCGGCATGACCTGCCCGGACTTCACCTCGAGTGACGTCGATGGGAATCCTGTGCGACTCTCGGACCATCGCGGTCGAGTGGTCGTGCTCGACTTCTGGGGATTCTGGTGAGGCCCTTGCCGTGCGATGATCCCGCACGAGAAGGCGCTCGTGGAGCGCCTTGGAGACCAGCCTTTCACCCTGCTCGGCATCAACTCAGATTCCGATCCCGATAAGTTCCGCGCCCAGTGCGAGGAGTTCGGCGTGACCTGGACCAGCAGCTTCGAGGGTTCCACCCGCGAGGGTGTACCGCGCGCCTGGGGCGTGACCTACTGGCCGACCATTTACGTCCTCGACCACGAGGGCGTGATCCGCTTCAAGGACGTGCGTGGCGAGGAGATGGACGCCGCCGTCGACCTCCTGCTCGCCGAGCAGCGCGGGGAGGCCCCGCCCGCCGGACGGGAGCTGGCGTCAGACCCCGACCACGGGCGCTGACGGACGTGACCGGGGATTCAGAGAGAGCGGCCGTCCCGGCGCTGCCGGGGCCGCCTTAGGGTCGGGGGTGGGCGAAGTGTTCGAAGAACAGCGCTCCTGCGCCGGCGAGCACCAGGGCCCACCAGATCACTACCCAGAGAATCGGCCATTTCGTCTCGGGTCGCGCCGCCCTGCTCCTGCACAGCCAGTTCGCCAACAAGAGGCCCAGGAGCATGGGGCCCCAGCCCATGCAGGTGAACCAACGCCTGAACGCTTCCCACCCGCGGCTATCCACAGCATCGGGGCCCAGTCCGTCCCTCAGGATCCAGGCGAAGGGTGCCATGAAGATCCAACACAGGAGCGCTGCTTGGACCAGGATCCGGAGGGTGGCGGAGGCAAGTTCTCGACGTCTCACAGAGACATCCTAGCTAGCGAGATTCCCGACGCGTCCCCTCGGCGCTTGGGCCGGGCCCTGTCCGGCGCGTATCCTCTACCCCTCGCCGACGACCCGAGGTAAACCGCAACGCACCATGGCCAAGCCCCAGCCGACCCTGATGGACAAGATCGTCTCTCTCTGCAAGCGCAGGGGATTCATCTTTCAGGCTTCCGAGATCTATGGCGGCATCGGGAACACCTACGACTACGGGCCGCTCGGAGTCGAGCTCAAGCGGCGCGTCAAGGACGCCTGGTGGAACGCCACCGTGACCGGCCGTGGGGACGTCGTCGGGCTGGACTCGGCCATCATCCAGAACCCCAAGACCTGGGAGACTTCCGGGCACGTGGCGGGCTTCACCGACCCCATGGTGGACTGCAAGAAGTGCAAGGCGCGCTTCCGGGCCGACCACATCGCCGACCTCTCGTGCCCTGAGAAGCCCTCCAAACGGCCGGGCGAGTGCGAGGGCGAGCTGACCGAGCCGCGCTCCTTCAACCTGATGTTCAAGACCCACGTGGGCCCGATGGAGGACTCGGGCTCGATCGCCTATCTGCGGCCCGAGACGGCCCAGGGGATTTTCCTGAACTTCAAGTCGGTCCTCGAGAGCTCGCGCCTCAAGCCGCCCTTCGGCATCGCCCAGATCGGCAAGTCCTTTCGCAACGAGATCACCCCCGGCAACTTCATCTTTCGCACGCGCGAGTTCGAGCAGGCGGAGATGGAGTTCTTCGTGCCGCCCGCGGAGAACGATGAGTGGTACGAGCACTGGCGCAGCGCGCGCTTCGACTGGTACGTGCAGCACGGCATCAACCCCGAGCGCCTGCGCCTGCGCGAGCACGGCGCTGCCGAGCTCGCTCACTACTCGACGGCCACCGCGGACATCGAATACGAGTATCCCTTCGGCTGGGGCGAGCTCGAGGGCATCGCCTGCCGCACGGACTTCGACCTCGCGCGCCACTCCGAGGCCTCGGGGACGGACCTGCGCTACTTCGATCCGGAGAGCAGGGAACGCTACTTTCCCTACGTGATCGAACCGGCGGGCGGCGTCGATCGCATGGCGTTGACCTTCCTGATCGACGCCTACGAGGAAGAGGTTCTCGAGAAGGACACGCGCGTCGTGATCCACTTCCACCCACGCATCGCGCCGATCACCGCGGCGATCTTCCCGCTGGTCAAGAAGGAAGGCATGCCCGAGCGCGCGCGGGAGATCGAGGCCGATCTGCGGGCGGCGCGCCTGACCACCTTCTACGACGAGAAGGCGGCCATCGGTCGCCGCTACCGCCGCCAGGACGAGGTCGGCACCCCCTTCTGCGTGACGATTGACGGCGACACTCTCTCCGAGAACGTCGTCACCGTGCGCCACCGCGACTCCATGGAGCAGGAGCGCGTCCCTGCGGGCGAGCTCGTCGCCTACCTGGACGAGGCCGTGCGCACCTGGGGCCTGCCGTCTACAGTCTAGGCGACCGCCGGCGAACCGCCCGACTGGCGGACAAGGCGTACCGAGCCATGCAACGCTGCCTCCTCATCCTCCTCGCTGCGCTCTCGGGCGCCTGGCTCGCGGATGCGCGGCTGGGACAGGACCCGCCCGCCGACGAGAGCGCATCGGAGGCGCTCGTGGAGGCCTATAAAGACGCTCTCAAAATCTGGAAGCAGGACTACCGCCTGGCCTTCGGCCTGGAGGAACGCGAAGCTCTCAGCGAGCGTCACCCGGCCGTCGGCTTCCTGCCGCGCTTCGTAGCCTGCGGCGCGGGCGGCGATGGGAAGGCTCTACTGTGGGCGACACGCCTCGTGGACGACGCACGAGGGACGGCGGCCGAGCGCAAGGCGCTGAAGCGACGCTGCTACGAGCGCCTGGTGGAGGAGTTCGGTGCGCGCTCGTGGTTTCGGGAAGCGGTCGTCGCCATCGACGAGGACCGGGCGGACATCGGGAGCGCGACCGCGGCGACCCTTTTGGCCAAGGTCGCCGAGCAGGGCGCGACCTCCGCTCTGCGGGCCGAGGCCCTCTGGCGCTGGGGGGGGCTGTTGATCGACAGCGAACGACCCGATCAACGCGCTGCCGGTCTGGCGATCTGGGAGCGACTGTTCGCCGAATACCCGCGCACCTTGCAGAGCGTCCGCGCACGGCAGGAATACGAACTGGAGAAGCACCTGGGCATCGGATCGGTGGCCCGCGACTTCGAGGCGACCGACCTGCAAGGGAGGAAGTTCAAGCTCTCCGACTACCGCGGCAAGGTCGTCGTGCTGGACTTCTGGGGCTTCTGGTGCCCCACTTGTCGCCGTGCTCTGCCACACCTCGTTCAGCTCAATCAACGCCTAGCGGACGAGCCCTTCGCGATCCTGGGCGTCAACACCGATAGCGACGCCGAGGCGGTCCGCTCACAACTGAGCGGCCAGCACGTCAACTGGCGCAACGCCTTCGACGGCTCCCGCAACGGCCCGCTGACACGTGCCTGGCGCGTGCGGTCCTTCCCGACTGTCTACGTCCTCGATCACGAGGGGCGCATCCGCGCCCGCAACGTTCACGGCGACGCCCTCGACCGCAAGGTGCTCGAGCTGTTGGCCGAAATGAAAGAAGATGCCTAGGATGCCACCATGTTGATCCCCATCGCGATGATGTGCGCATCTCTCAGCGCGCCGCTGCAGGACGCAGAGTCCGCCAAGGTCGACGGGCTGGTCGAACAGCTCAACGTCGAGTACGAGGAGGCGCTGGACGCCCACCGCCTGGCCCTCAAGGGCGCCGAGGGCCTGAAGGCGCGCCGCGCCTTGCGCAAGGCCCACCCGGCCAGAGAGTTCCTGCCCCGCTTCGAGATCCTCGGGCTCGAAGGAGGAGGCAAGGCCTGGATGTGGATCATCGCTCAGTGCCGCGTGGCGGGCGTCGAGCGTAAGCAGATCGGAGCCCTCAAGGATCGCTGCTTCACGCGCCTGTGCGCGGAGCACTCGGGCGCCGAGTGGTTCGGCGAGGTGCTCGAGCGCCTGCGGCGGGAGGAGCGCGCCATCGGCGACGAACGCGTGCGCGAACTGCTGGGTGGAGTGATCACCGACGGTGCGAGCGAGGCGAGCCGCGCGGGCGCGCTCTACCAGCTCGCGCGCCTGGAGTTCGGGGGTGACGAGCAGGGCGAGGCGCGCGGCCTCGCGCTGTTCGAACGACTGATCGAGGAGTACCCCGAGACGACCTACGCCGAGGACGCGGCCCGCGCTCTGTTCCAGAGCCGCTACCTGGCGATCGGCAAGACCCCGCCCGACTTCGAGACCACCGATGCGGACGGCGTCGCGTTCCGACTCTCCGACTACCGCGGGAAGATCGTCGTGGTGGATTTCTGGGGATTCTGGTGAGGCCCCTGCAAGGGTGAGTTCCCTCACCAGAAGGCGCTGGTCAAGCGCCTGCAAGGAGAACCCTTCGCTCTCCTCGGCATCAACACCGACAGCGACAAGGACGAGTACCGGCGGCAGATCGAGGAAACCGGGATCACCTGGCGCAGCTCCTGGCAGGGCTCGACCCGCGGCCCGCTCTGCGAGCTGTGGCAAGTGAACTCCTTCCCCACCCTCTACCTGCTCGACGCCAAGGGCGTCATCCGCGCCCGCGATCTGCGCGGCGAGGCAGTCGGCGCGAAGGTCGACGAGCTGTTGGCGGAGCTGAAGGCGCGCGGGAGCGGCTGACCAGCGCCGCCCGGGGATCAGAAGCCGACGGCCTGTCCGTCCTTGCGTGACTCCGAGGCGCCGAAGTAGACGCCCCGCTGCCGGGCGACCGCCTGGTATCCGCCGAAGGCACCCACGCCGGCGGCGACCTGGTGGTGCCGTCGCACGAGCTCGCGCACGTTCTCCTGGCTGAAACCGCTCTCGAGCAGCAGCCGCCCGCTTCCCGAGGCCCGCTCGCCCGTGGGCCGGGACGAGCCGCTGTGCACCATGCGCGGCGCGTCGCCCGCCTCTTGCAGTCCGAAACCGAAGTCCACCAGGTTGATCACGATCTGGGCGTGGCCCTGGGGCTGGGTGTCGCCGCCCATCACACCGAAGCTCACCCAGGGGCGTCCGTCGCGCGTCAGGAAGGCCGGGATGATCGTGTGAAAGGGGCGCTTTCGGGGTGCGTAGGTGTTGGCGCGCCCGGGCGTCAGGTCGAACAGCTCGCCGCGGTCCTGCAGGCAAAAACCCAGGCCGGGAGGCGTGAGACCCGAGCCCATGCCGCGGTAGTTGCTCTGGATCAGCGACACCATCTGACCGTCGTCGTCGGCTGTCGAGAGGCAGATCGTGTCCCCGCGGGCGAGGGCCGGATTGCCGGGCTCGATATGGCGGCCGGCGCGTACGGGGTCGATCAGAGCGCGTCGCGTCGCCGCGTACTCCTTCGAGATCAACGCCTCCACGGGCACCTCGGCGAACTCCGGGTCGGCGTAGAAGCGCGCGCGATCCTCGAAGGCCAGCTTCTTGGCCTCGCACAGGAAGTGCAGGTGATCGGCGCTCCCGAAACCCATCGCGGACAGGTCGTAGTCCTCGAGGATGTTCAGGATCTGCAGGGCGGCGATGCCCTGCCCGCTAGGCGGCAGCTCCCAGAGCTCGACGCCGCGGTAGGTCGTCGAGACCGGATCGATCCAGTCGGAGCGGTGCCGCTCCAGGTCCTCGCGGCGCAGGTAGCCGTCGGTCGAGCGCATGAAGGCGTCGATGGTCTCGGCGACCTCTCCGGCGTAGAACGCCTCCCGCCCCTCGGCGCCGATACGCTCCAGGGTGCGCGCGAGGTCGGGGTTGGCGAACAGCTCACCCTTTGCCGGCGCTCGCCCTGCGGGCAGGAAGGTGTCCGCGAATCCGGGCTGGCCCCCCAGGACCTTGGCGCTGCGCTGCCAGGCCCAGGCGATCACCTCGGTGATCGGTGCTCCCTCGCGGGCGTAGCGCACCGCCGGCTCGAACACGCGCTCGAGGGGCAGGCGACCGTAGCGCTCGTGGAGCTCGCACCAGCCGTCCACGCAGCCGGGCACGCTCACCGACAGGGGGCCGTGGGCTGGGATGCGCTCAATCCCCAAGCGGGCGAATTCCTCGAGGGAGAGCCCCGCGGGCGAGCGCCCGCTAGCGTTCAGGCCCGCCAGGCGGCGCTGGTCGGGGTCCCAGACCAGCGCGAACAGGTCGCCGCCCAGACCGCAGCCGGTGGGCTCGACCAGGCACTGCACGGCGTTGGCGCCGATGGCGGCGTCCACCGCGCTGCCGCCGGCTGCCAGCAGGCCCACGGCCGCCTGGCTGGCCAGGGGCTGGCTTGTGGCGGCCATCCCGTGCAGAGCGATGATCTCGGAACGAGAGGCGAAGGGCTGGCCGGTGATGCGGTCCACGAGGCGATTGTACCCGCCACTCGCGCCCGTCCGTCGTCTACTCCAGGGCGACGCGCGCGGCCAGGCCCCTGGGGCCCAAGCCCGTGGGGGCGTCGGCCAGCCACTCCAGCAATCCCTCGTCCTGGATCGAGAACACGCTCATGGTCGAGGAGCTGAGGTTCAGGACGTAGAGGAACTCCTCCGCGGCGTCGATGAAGAGCGCCTGCGGCCCGCTGCCAGCCGTGATCTGGGCGCGCGCCGTGAACGAGCCGCCGTCGTCGAGGTTGATCAGGTCGCCGGTCTCCGGTCGCACGTCGTAGAGCAGGATCTCACCATTGCCGCCGGAGGTGAAGAAGGCCGCCACGTAGGCGTAGCGTCCCGAGGGGCTGATCACCACGTCGACCGGGAAGGAATCGACCGCCGTCCCGGGCGGAACGATGTCGAGGCTCCCGTCCGTGGCGTTCAGATCGAAGGGGACGACCTCGTCGGCCGTGGCGAGGGTCGTGTAGGCCCGATCGCCGCCGGGCGAGAAGGCCAGGGTCGTCGGCATGCCCTGGGCCACGGCGTCGGGCGTCAATGCTGAGAGTCCGCCGGCCGCGGGGTCGATGGCGAAGACCTGGATTCCGCCGTTGTTGCCCGCGCCGCCACCGTCGACGACATACAGGAAGCGGCCCGTCGGATCGGCCGCCACCTTGAGCGGACCAAGGCCGATGGCCTGCGTGCCGACGGCGAGCAAGCTGCCGTCGCCTTGGAGCTCGAAGGCCGCCACGGTGGAGCTGTCGCTGAAGGCGGCGTAGACGAAGCGAGCGCTGGGCTCGACCACCACCGAGACGGCGCTCGCTGACGGATCGGCGGGCGTGCCGTTGTCGATCAGCAGGCCGTCGGTGCCGAAGGTGTACACGCTCACGCCGCCCGAGCCCGCGTTGGCCACGAAGGCGAAGCGCCCGAGCGGGTCGATCGCCACGTCGTCGGGGGACTCGCCCGTGAGGGCCGTGCCGACCTCCAGGGGCAGGGCGGGATTCGCCTCCAGAGAAAAGGTCGAGACGTCGTCCGCGTTGCTGTTGGTGACGAACAGGTGCGTCGTGCGAGGTTGGGGAGCGGGACTGTTGACGATCGCCAGTCCGCGCGGATCGAGGCGCGTGCGCAGGGAGCCGGTGGGGGAGAGGGAGCCGTCACCGGGGTCGAAGTTGCCGGTCCGCACGCTGTGCGCCGCGCTGTCCACGACCTGCAGCGTTTCGCCAGAAGGCGAGAACTCGATGGCCACATCGCCCGCGCTCCCGATCAGGCTGCTCAAGACCGAGAGGTCGCCGGTCGCGGCGTCAACCCCATAGCGCGCGATCGTCGCCGAGCCGGGACACAGGACGTAGAGGAACGCCCCGTCGGGGTGCACCGCCGCTGCCGTCGGCCCGACGTCGGCCGCCAGGGCGGCGACCAGGGACAGGCCGCCCGTCGCCGGATCGAGGGCGCACTGGACGATCAGTCCCCCGGCGTCATCGGAGATGTAGAGGGCGTCGCCGGCCGAGCCGAGGGCGCCACCCGCCGGTGTGGCGGGGTGTATCACGATCTCGTCGGCGCTCGAGAGCGCGCCCGTGGCCTCGTCGAGAGTGAAGCTCGCGACGCGGCCGGAGTCGTGGTGCAGGGTGATGAGCGAGTTCCCGTCGGCGGTCAGCAGCAGGCCGCTGGCGTCGGCCTCGATGGCGAGGGGAGAGTCGAGCAGGTCGAGGCCCGCCGTGTCGGGATCGACGGCGAAGACCGCCAGCTCATCCGAACCGGCTGAGAGCGCGAACAGGAAGGCGCCCGAGGGATGCACGGCCAGGTGATGGGGGGCGGCGCCGAGGGAGGCCGAGCCGCTCGACGAGAGGCGGCCCGTGGTCGGATCGACTGCCAGGATCGCCAGGGTCGTCGAGAGGGCGTCGCTCACGTAGCACGCCTCGCCGTCGGGGCTCGCGACGATGGCCTCGGGCTCGGCCAGCTCGTCGGCGACGAGGGCGTAGCCGCCGTGCTGCAGGCGCTCGGCGTCGGAGAGGGTGTAGATCGACAGGGTGCTGTCCCCGGCGTTGGCCACGAGGGCGAAGCGCGCAAAGAGCGGCAGCGGGGGATCGTCGCCTCCCGTTCCCGTTCCGGTACCTGCGCCCGTGCCGGAGCTGATCTCGGGCAGGGAGTCGCGGAAGCCGCCCTCGCAGCCGGCGAGCAGCGCGGCCAGGGCGAGCGAGAGGCAGGCGCCGGCGGCGGTGATGCGCGAGCCACGCGGGCTCGATGCTGTGCTCGGATTCATGGCGGTGAGGGGCTCGGATCGACTCTCGTGCGCGGGGGAGGTCTTCCAGCAGAATGCGACAGCCTAAACAAACCCCCCTTCCGGGGAGCGGTCAAGCGTGTGGGGCCGAGAGGATTGTAAGCCCCACGCCGAGTGCCTTTCGGGAGCGGGGGCGGAAAGTCTTTCCACACGAGCGGCGCGCGCCGATCATGGGGCTGCGATGTCGAGGAGTGAAGCTGACCGACCGGTCGAGGTGGAAGTCGAGCGCCTGCCCGAGCGGGAGGGGCGCGCCGAGGCGCCCGGGCGCGCCCCGCGTGCGGCCCTCGACCCGGTCGTGGCCGGGATCGTGATCGACGTCCTCGACGCCGTGACCCGCGGGCCGCGCGGCGCTCTGCTGGGTCTCGCCCTGGGTGTTCCGGTGGGCTACTGGGTCGGCCGCCGCCAGGGCTTCGACCGCAAGAGCAGCCTGGGCCTCGGCGGTCTGTGCGGCGTCTACTGCGCCTTGCCCGGCACGGCGCCCGTTCCCCTGGGGACGGTGCTGGGAATGTACCAGCGCTTCGTCCAGCCTTGAGCCGTCGCGGGTGCCGCGCCCCTTAGCGCGCGCCGCCCGCGCGCGCGCGCTCTAGGAGCACGGGCGCCAGGGCGCGCGCCTTGATCACGCACTGGTCGGAGTTGTCGTAGTCGAAGCGTCCGAAGCGACCCAGGGGAAACAGATCCTGCCCTTCGAGCCACTCGAGGCTCACGCGCCGGCGCTCGGCGTAGTCGTGGTCGAAGACGATGTAGGCGTGGCCTACATCGCTGCGATCCGTGAACAGGATCTCCTCGCGCGCGAGCATCTTCGCCCGCACCAGCCCGTCCACGACCTGGCTCTCGAGCTCCGCTCCCGGCAACTCCGGGCCGCCCCGGCAGGTCACCTCGCACAGGAACGAGGTGCGCCCCTCGGGGGCGTTCTCCGGTGAGTAGTTTGACATGTAGGTGACGCGGTTCGCCGGTCCCTGCTCGGCGTGCGGCAGGTAGACCCACGAGAGGTCCGGGTGCTCGGGTCGGTCGAGGGCGATCAGGAAGCTGGCGAGGGAGTTGTATTCGAGCTCGCGCATGGCCTTGGCGACCTGCGCTGGGACGCCCTGCACCAGCTTCGGCAGGATCGTCAAGGGCAAGGTGACAACGACGCAGTCGAACCCCTCGCCGTTGACCTCCCAGAGCTCACCTTGGCGCGCCAGACTCTCCACCGGCGTCGAGAGGCGCACGCGCTCGAGCAGCGGCGCGGCGATGCCGTCGGTGATGGCCTGGAAGCCGTGCCGGCGCGGGTAGGCGAAGCTCGACTGGTGCGTGTAGCCCTCGGTCGAGATGCCCACCGAGCCCCGCAGCACGTCGTCGATCGGGGCCTCGGGCACGCGCCCGGCGACCCAGTCGCTCGTGATCTGCTCCAGGGGCCGCTTCCAGACCTTTGCGTTGTAGGGGTCCATGAAGTGCGCGGCGATCCCGTCGCCGAAGCGCCAGCGGATCCAGGCCCCGAAGTCGGCCGGGGCCACCGAGCCGGTCGCGAGCCGCTCGTGCCAGGCTTCCACATAGCCCTTGATGCAATCGAAGTTCGCCTCGGCGGGCAGATCGCTCAGGCCGTTCTCGAAGGGGTACTTCACGAAGCGGTCGCCGAAGCGGATCTTCGTGTTGCGCGCGTTGCGGACGAAGGCCTCCTCGCCCCCGGCGCAGTCCTTCATCCAGGCCGCGGTCTCGGCGTCCTTCGAGTAGAGGATGTGGCCGCCGGCCAGGTCGTAGGTGAAACCTTCCACGGTCTTCGAGCGGCACAGGCCGCCCACGACGGACGCCGCCTCGAAGAGGTCGATGTCGGCCAGGTCGAAACCGCCCTCTACGAGGGTGCGTGCCAGGGCGAGACCCGACACGCCGGCACCGAGGATGGCGGTCTTCACGCGCTGCGGAGGGGGGTGAGGGTGGAGTACACGGGCGAAAATGGACGCGTCGTCGGAGCGCGCTCAGCGCTCCCTGATCAGGAGCTCGCGCGGCAGGCCGGCGCGCTCGAGGGCTCCCGCGGCGTCGCGCAACCAGCGCCGTCCGTCGCTAGTGTAGCCCGCCGTGGGGCGCAGGCCCGGTTGGAGGTCCTCGAAGTAGCGGTTGAAGGCCCCCATGCAGACCTCGCGCGCGTACTTGGCCGCGCAGGAGGCGAGGGCTGTCGTGAGAGAGCGCAGCTCGGCCCGCTCGCAGAACAGGACTAGCATGGCTCGCCGCTCGGGTTCGCGTGCCGAGAGCTGGTAGGCCGAGCAGACCGGGGTCTCCGCCAGGGCCTGGAACTCGGCGCGCGGGAAGGCGCGCAGGAGCTGGCGCGCGTAGTGCGTGCGCCCGCCCTGGCGGTCGACGACCACGGTCAACTGCTCGCCGCCGTAGGCGTTCCAGAGCATGCGTAGGATGTCCGCCACGTGGGACCAGACCGTCTGGCTCTTGTTTCCGGTGCGGCGCCAGGAGCGGTTGAGCTCGCCCACCGGCACCACGCGAGCGGCGCTCTCGAGGATCTCGACGCCAGCGCGCGCCGTGCAGCGTCGCAGGCGCTCGGCGCGCAGCTCGAGGCGGCCGGGGTCCACCCACACGGGCAGGCGCGCGGGCAGGTGCGCGTACCAGGGGTGGCGCTCCAGTTCGCCCGCGGCCGGGCGCAGGCCCTCGGGGCCCGCTCTCAGCAGTCCCGCGCCGTCGGCGGGCGGCGCGCCGCCGCGCGCCAGGCTGGCGAAGCACAGGGCGGTCGTCTCCAGGCGCGCCCGCCCGTTCGCCGTGCGCGAGAACACGCGCTTGGAGTCGGCCACGACGAGCTTCGCGGCCCCGTCCCGCGGGTCGTCGGAGACCTCGTCCCGCAAGCGCTCCCAGAGGGTCTGGGCGCCGTGGGGCACGCGCAGGGCCGCGTAGCCCAGGGTGAGCGGTCCGAGCATCGGGCCGAGCCCCGCCTCGTCGATCCCGGCGACGACGCGCGTGCGCCGCGGCGCTTCAGGCGGCGGCGGCATCCGTCCTTCCCCGGCCGCGCACCAGCAGCACGACGCAGACCATGGCAGCGACGATCGAGATCAACTGCGAGGTCGAGAGGGTGTCGGTGAACCACTTCCCGCGCACGGCGTCCCCGCGGAAGTGCTCGATCGCAAAGCGCGTGATCGAGTAGAGCAGCAGGACCCACAAGCTGACCTGCCCCGCGTAGCGGCGGCGCTGCAGGATCGACCAGGCCACGATGCCGAGCAGCAGGGCGTTGATGCTCATCCAGGGCTGGGTGGCCCACAGGACCTCGCCCGCGTTCTGGGCGCCGAAGAGGCTGCCGGGGGGGAGCGGATCGGGCACCTGCACGGTGATCGGGAAGGGCAGGTTGCGGTACGCCTCGGGCACGACCGCGCCGTAGTCGTCGCCCACCATCAGGCAGCCCACGCGCCCGATGGACTGGGCGAAGAAGGCGGCGGTCATCCCCAGGTCCAGGCCGTTCCACAGGCGCACGCCCTCCAGGCGCGCGCGCCACATGCCCGCGCACACGCCGCCGATCATCCCGCCGTACATGACCAACCCGCCCTCCCAGAAGAAGAGCATCGAGAGCGGGTCGGCCAGGTAGGAGCGGCCCGTCTCGGAGTCGCGCAGGATCTCGACCACGACGTACATCAAGCGCGCGCCGCCGAAGATGCCGAACAGGGCCCACATGGTCATGGCCGAGTAGCGCGCCGGGTCGCCGGACGGATCGTCTCCGTGGCGGGCGGCGAGGCGCTGCAGGATGTGCGCGCCGACCAGGAAGGCGATGGCCACCATGGCTCCGAAGGCTCGCAGGCGGAAGGGCTCCGCGAGGAACGGCAGGTTGAGTTCGAACAGGTAGGGGTGCATGGAGATCAGGTTCGCCGAGGAGGGGCGGATTGTAGGCCGTCCGGGCGGGCTGCTCCCAGGGCTTCGTGGCGGTCGTTTCGCCTCGGCGCTACACTCCCCGCCTCCCCAGCGCTCCGGCGCCCGCGACGGGAGAGCTCCCCTTCGCCCTGAATGTAAGGCGATCCGCGCCGCTGGCGGTCTCGTCCTGTTCGGAGGCGGATCCCGATTTCACCGCAGTTATCCATGACCACAGGCTCGACCTCACGCCCCGATGGCAAGGTGTTCATCGAGGGCCGCTACCGCAAGCTGACGCGCGACCTCCCTCAGACGGTGTTTTTCTGTCCCGACTGCAAGGGGCACCCGCGGCGTCGAAAAAAGTGCGAGCGCTGCGAGGGTTTCGGGAAGCTCACGCGCGACTCGGTGCAGGAATTGGTCGGCTGGGTGCTCGGAGCGGCTTTCAAGACCCGCAAGAACAAGTTCCACGGCGCCGGTCGCGAGGACATCGACGTGCGCATGCTCGGCCGCGGCCGGCCGTTCGTTATGGAGATGATCAACCCGCGCGAGACCGATGTGGACCTGGCCGCCCTCGAAGCGGAGATCAACCGTCGCAACGAGGGCCGACTGGAGCTGGAGGGCTTGCACTGGTCGGAGAAGGGGCGCGTGCGCATCCTCAAGGAGACGCGCCACGCCAAGGAGTACGGGGCCCTGGTCGAGGCCGAGGGCGAACTCGGCGAGGGCGCCGTGGAATCCATGGTCGGTCGGCGCATCAACATCGAGCAGCTCACGCCCCGGCGCGTGGCCCATCGGCGGGCGGAGCTGGTGCGCGAGCGCTGGATCGAGGTGACCTCGGTCGAGGCCGCCGAAGGAGAGCGGCGTCACACCGTCCGCATCCGCACCGAGCACGGGACCTACGTCAAGGAGGCGATCACGGGCGAGGCTGGCAGCACGCGCCCGTCGCTCTCGGACCTGCTCGAGGTGCCTTGCATCTGCGTCGAACTCGATGTGCTCGAGATCCTCGACGAGGAGGGCGAGTCGCTCCCCGACCGTCGCGCACCGGCGGGTTTTGGCGACGGGGTCTGAGGGCGCCGCCCGGATCCGCCATCTCGCTGCACGAGCGAGCGCCCCTCCCGCGGGGGAATGCACCGTCGGGGAGCTTCACCGCCTGGTAGCGAAGAGCTCGCTCGCGGTGCGTCGAGCCGTCAGATCGCGACGCCGATCACTTCCGTCTCGAAGACCAGCTTGCGCTCGACGAAACCCTGCATGAAGTAGGTGAACATCGTGCTTCGTAGCCGGTGCAGCTTGGCGATGAACAACAGCCTCATCCCCGGCTCCACCACGCCGCGGAAGCGCGTCGCGTTGAGGCCTCCGAAGCCGAAGAAGCGCTGGTCGTCCGGGTCCGACCGCAAGAGGCCGCTGTCGTAGGAGCAGAGCTGCGCTCCCGCCTCGATCATCAGGGCACCGGGGAAGATCGGCCGCCCCGGGATGTGGTCCTCCGCCCACCAGTCGTCGGCGCGGATGTCCTTGAAGCCGATGATCACCCCCTCGTCGGCGTCGCGGTGCAGGATGCCGTCGAGCAGGGCAAAGCGCCCGCGCTGGTCGAGGTGGGCGAACATGTCCTCGCGCGTGGCGATCACCTCTGAGAGGTCGATGCTGTCGAGGTCTACGAGGGGCGGAGCGGGCATGGTGAACGGTGAACGGGGGTCAGGGCGCCGGAGAGTCTATCCCTCTTCCCGTCCGGGTGTTCCACCCCGAATGGGCAAACGACCGGCTTGGATGGCCTGCGCTCCGTCGAGCTCCCCCAGCCAGGCACGGCGCTCGACGACGCGGTTGTAGGCGATGGCCTTGAGGGCGGTGGAGGCGTTGATGGCCCACCAGACCCCCGCGGCGGCAAGGCCCAGCGGCGCTGCGAGAGCCCAGGCCAGGGGAATACGCAGTAGGTTGCCAATGCTGGAGATCCAGAGGATCGGCCGCGTGTGACCGGCGCCGTTGAGGATCTTCTCGTTGACGGTCTCCTCGGCCACGAAGAGCTGCGACCAGGCCAGGATCGTCACGTAGCCGATGGTCTCGCGCAGGATGTTGGGGTCGTCGGTGAAGAGCGGGGCGACGAGTGGCCCTCCGATCAAGAACAGCAGGCAGAACGCGATCCCGGCCGTGCGCGCGATGCGCCGCACGCTGCGCACCGCCAGCAGGGCACCGGCCCGGTCTCCTGCTCCCAGGTTGCGTCCCACGATCGAGGCTCCGGCCAGGGCGATGCCGAGGAAGAAGGGGAAGCTGACGCTCTCGAAGACGTTGAAGCCGATCCCCAGGCCCGCCACCGCCGCTCCGCCGAGGGGATTGATGACCACGACGAGCAGGGCCCAGTAGACCGCTGCGTACATCAGGATCGAGAGCCCCGCGGGCGCTCCGATGCGCACGATCTCCGTCAGGCCGGACAGTTTCAGGGGAGAGCCGCTCCACAGGCGCAGGCCGTGCTTTGCACGCAACAGCACCAGGCCCGCGGTCATCACGCAGGCGCGCGAGGAGCAGCTCGCCAGCGCGGCTCCGGCGATGCCGAACCCGGCGAAGCTCCCGAGGCCGTAGATCAGGATCGGGTTGAGGCAAGCGTTCAGCATCACCGCGAAGATCTGCAAGATCATCGGGGTGCGCGTGTCGCCCATGCCGATGAAGGTCGAGTCGACGATCGGAGTCAGGACCAGGGGCAGGACGAGCAGGAAGATCGTGCCCAGGTACTCGCAGACCAGGCGCTCCTGCTCCGCGCCGGTGGCGAGCAGGGCTGCCAGGGAGGGGGTCAGCAGGGTCCCGACCACCCCCAGGGCGATCGCCAGCAGCAGGCCGCCCGCGAGGGCGTGGCGCACGGTCGAGTCGCGCGCCGCACGGTTTTCGGCGCCCGTCGCGCGCGAGATCAGCGGCAGCACGCCCCCAACGAGGAAGAAGATCACCCCGAAGTTCATGATCAGCACGAAGGTGCTCGAGGCGATCGCCGCGTGGGCGTGCGTGCCGAGATCGGCGACGAAGTACTGGTCGTTGATCCGGTAGCCGTTGTGGAGGATGAACGAGAGTATCGACGGCCACGCGAGCCGCGCCACGTCTCCCACTCCGGCGGGCGCGCGGCGGCTCAACGGACCGCGACGTTGAGCTCCTGGGTCGGCCCCAGCTCGATGTCGACCACCATTTTCCCCCGTCGCCCTTCGCCGTCACGGGCCGAGAGGTTGAAGTGGCCCGGGGGCAGGTAGCGCACCATCAGCAGGCCGCGCTCGTCGGTCGTACCCCTGATGCGCCCGCCCTCGGAGCCGAAGCCCTGGACCTTGACTCCGCCGACGCGTTTGCCCGATAGGTCGACAGAGTAGATCTGGAGCGAGGCGGTGGGGGGGATCTCGCGCAAGGGAAAATTCATCGATGGCGCGCGGAACGATAGCTCGTCGAAGGGCAACAGCGGGGCTTCGGGCGGACCGAAGTAGATCCGGTACTCCCCGTCGGGAACGTCCTCGAACAGGTACGCCCCCGTCGGCCCGGTGCGGGTCGTCGTGCGCTTGCGGGTCGCGATGCGCTCGAGGGTGACCAAGAGGTTCGGGGCCAGGGAGCCGTCCTCCCCCAGGACCAGGCCGTCGAGAAAACCCGTCGGGTAGATGCGGACCGTGACGAAGGGGTCGCGCGCGCCGCGCACGAGGAGCACCGGCAGGGGCCGGCTGTTCATGCCGGGCGCTTCGATCGTCAGGTCGTAGCCGCCGAGGGGCAGATCGCTGAGCGCGAACTCGCGCTCGTCGCCGCCGTACTCCGCCTCGCGCTCGACGGCCCGCTCCTTGCCCCGCAAGTAGAGGCTGGGCCGGACGACGACCTTCCAGGTCTCGGGGAAACTCACGTCCTCTTCGACGCTCACCCGGCCGCGGATCGAGCCGGACCCCTCGAAGTCGGCTGGGTCTTGGCGCGCCGCAGCGGTGCTGCCGGCCTCGGAGGGAGAGAGGCGCACGACCGCGGGGGCAGTCTCGCTCGGTGGAGCGAGCTCGCGCGCCGGCTGCGAGCGAGCCCGGGGCTCCTCCGCGGGTCGGCGCAGCTCAGTCGAGCTTCCTTGGCCCTCGAATCCCGCCTTGAAGATCAGGAAAAGCGCCGCGAGGCCTAGGGCCAAGGCTCCGGCCACCAAGGCCAGGGCGCGCCCGGATCGGGCGTGTGCGATCGTGCTGCCGCTCCTTACTCGCTCGAACGCTTGCTGGGGGGGTGCTAATCTCTCGCTCGTCACATCCATCTCCACGCTGTCTCCGGCGTCGGCGCACGCCGTGCGCGCCACCTACCGGTGGCCGCGCAAGCCCGCATCCTACCCATCCCGCGAGGGGTGGGGTACCCGACGAAGCTCATGACCTCTCTCTTCCCCAGAACTCCTCGGCGCCGCGGCGCCTTCTTCGCCCTGCTCTTCGCCCTCGTCCTCGCCGGCCTGACGACTTCGGCGAGGTCTCCCTCGCCCGCCCAGGACGGCCGGGTGATCGTGCTCGGTTTTGACGGCGGCGACTACCGCACGGCTCGCGCCGCCATGGAAGAGGGGCGGATGCCCAACCTCGCCGCCCTCGCGGGAGAGGGGACCTTCGCTCCCCTGGGCACCACCCTCTCGGCGGAATCGCCCGTCGCCTGGTGTGCCCTGAACACCGGCCAGGATCCGTCCTACACGGGCGTGCCTGGTTTCGTGGCGCGCATCCTCACGCGCCGCGGCGAGCGAGTCCTGGAGGGCGGGATGCCGAGCCCCGCGCCGGCGCACCAGGGCCGGGAAGACCGGCGCGTGGTGGACATGGAGACCCCGGCGCTGATCGGGATCCTCAGCAGCAGGGAGCCCGCCACCCTGGCGCTGACGGCCGGCCTCGTCGTGGCCTTGCTCTTCACCTTGGCCTTCACCGTGTTGCTGCGCATGCGACTGCCCCTGGCCGTGGGCCTGGCGCTGCTCCTGGGAGGCATCGGCGGTTTCGGCGCGCACGTGGCGGCGGGCTACGTGCCGGCGTTCGTGCCCGACATCGTCACCAATCCCACGGAGGTCCCGGCCTTCTGGGACGCGGCCGCCGAGGCGGGCGTGCCGACCGTCGTGCTCGACGCGGCCATGTCCTGGGACCGGCCGGGTTCGGAGAACCTGCGCCTGCTCGCTGGTCTGGGCCTGCCGGACTCGCGCGGGAGCAACGGCGACTGGTTCATCTACACGACCGACGATCTCGAGCTCGACCGCCCTCCCAAGGGCAAGGCAGGGCTGACCGCCGGGACGGTCTTTCGCGTCGACTGGCAGGGCGATCTGATCGACACCTGGATCTACGGCCCGAAGAACTTTTGCGGGCTCGATCGCCTGCAGGGTGAGATCGACGCCCTCGACGAGGAGCTCTCGGACAACACCCTGGGCTGGAAAGAGGGCGAGCGCCTGCGCAGCGAGAAGACCGCTCTGAGCGAACGCCTGTCGGCCCTCGAGGACGAGCGTGTCTCCTTGCCCTTGACGGTGAGGAAGAAGGGTGACGATCGCGTCGTGGTCAGCATCGCCGGGGCTGGGCAGGAGCTGGGCGAGGGAGAGTGGTCCGACTGGTACCACCTGAACTTCGAGCTCAATCCGCTGATCAAGGTCCACGCGATCACGCGCGTGAACGTCATGCAGCTCGACGGGATCTTCCGCCTGTTCGTGAACGTGCTCGAGACCGACCCGTCGAACCCTCCCTTCTGGCAGCCGATCAGCTCGCCGCCCTCCTACTCGGCCGAGCTGGCGCGCGCCGCCGGGAGTCCCTTCGAGACCTTCGGCTGGGCCTGCGCGACGATGCCCTTCAAGGACGGCCTGATCGAGCCGGAGATGTTCATGGAGGACATCGAGTTCACCTTGAAGTGGCGCGAGGGTCTGCTGCGCGACGCCCTGGCCGCCGGCGATTGGCGGCTGTTGATGGCGGTCTTCAGCACGCCCGACCGCGTGCAGCACATGATGTACCAGTACTACGATTCCGAGCACCCGCTGTACGACGAAGAGGCCGCCGGCCGCAAGATGACCTTCTTCGGTGAGCAGATCGAGTTGCGCGACGCGATCCCGGCCATCTACCGTCAGGTGGATCGTCTGATCGGCATCGTGCGCGAGGCGCTCGGCCCCGACGACACCCTCTTGATCTGCGCTGACCACGGCTTCCAGAGTTTTCGCCACCAGTTCCACGTGAACAACTGGCTGGCCGAGAAGGGCTTCCTGGTGTTGCGTGAGGGGGTGAGTTCGCGCCAGCGGCGTTCGCTGATGTACGTCGACTGGTCGCGCACGCGCGCCTACGCCCTCGGTCTTGGGATGGTCTACCTGAACCTGGAGGGCCGGGAGGCTCAGGGGATCGTCGCGCCCGAGGACGCCGGAGCCTTGCTTGCGGAGATCCGGAGCGAGCTACTGGCCACGACGGACACGCGCGAGGAGTTCGCCGGCCAGCGGGTCGTGGACGAGGCCAAGATCCTGGGCGAGGTGCACCACGGGCCTTTCGCTAACCGCGAGGGCGATCTGATGATCGGTTTCGCCCCGACTTACCGCGTCTCCTGGGGAACGACCTTGGGTGACATCCGCCTCACGAGGTCGGCCGACGGTACGAGCGTGCCGGGCGACGTCTTCCAGCCCAACAAGAAGAACTGGTCCGGCGGCCACGTCTCCGTCGCTCCGCGCAATGTGAGCGGCATGTTCGGCAGCAACCGCGAGCTCACCGGCGGCGCGGTCGAGGACCCGCACCTGCTCGACATCGCTCCGACGGTCCTGGACCTTCTGGGCGTCGCCATCCCAGAGGCGATGCAGCGCGAGGCTCTGGAGCTGCGCTGACACCACCGGGCGGTGAGGCCTGGGCTCTCTACTGGCGCAGAGGGCACACGGGAAGCTGCTCTCGGCGGACACGCCCGGTTCGGGGCGCGGATCAGCTATTACTGAACCGACAAGGACGACTCGTCCCTCGTCTTCGAGATCAGCGGTGGGGGCTGCATTTCCCCCGAGATCGTCAAGGATCGTGCGAGCCCCGCGTTCCTATCCAGACGCGATCAGGATCACTCTCCCGCACTCCTTGCCGTGATCTCGCGGTTCGAAGCTCTCAGGCTGTCAGGGATATGACAGCGACAACCGCCTTCGTTTCTCAGCCAGGATCCGGTCTAGGACCAGGCGGTTTTCATTTCCTGCTGGGTGACCTTGCCGTCCTTGTTGGTGTCGGCCTTGGAGAGGCGGGTCCAGAACCTGGGGCCGGCCTCTTCCTTCGAGATGGCTCCATCGTCATCCGAGTCCAGGCGCTCGAGCAATGCATCGATCCGGTCCTGGACGTCATCGACCGCGCCGGGCTGAGCGGAGAGGGAACTCGCCATCAGGCAGAAGCCTGCGAGGGTTGTAAGGGTCAGTCGTGTTCGATTCATGGTTCCGGTTCTTTCAGGCTCGCGATGGATGAAGGATGAAGCCTGCCGAACTCTCCGCCGACGGAGGGGACACGGCAGGGCATTTCTGCTCTGGACCAGATCTTAATGCAGTGAAGTGGATGGGTGGACTCTGGCTTCGAAGAAGCGGCGGTTTTCCCCAATACACCCAGGGCACGAGGCGTAGAAGCCTGTGTTCGAAGTCGAGTGGAGCGAAAAAGCGCGGGTTGCCGTGAAGAAACCGCTCCGTCGGGCGACCAAGGGCGCGCAGGTAGCGAACGATCATGAAACCCACTCCCTCTAGCAGCGCCGAAACCCGGAGCTCTCCGCAGGAGCGCGAGCTCCTGGCGAAGGTCGCCGCGGGCTGCACGGGCGTCGAGCGCAAGGCGCGCTTTCGCTGGAGAGATCGCGAGACCGGCGCGCGCATGCTCGTCGAGGTCGGTGGGGACGAGGATTTCCTGGGGGCACTCGAAGCCTGCGGATTCGAACGACTCGTGGCGGAAGTACCCGCGACCAACACCGTGAAAGCGGCACCACTCGACCCTCAGGGGATGGAGGGTTCGATGCTGGTAGCGGGAGAGGCCGTCCGCACCAAGAGAGCGGACGGCCTCGCCTCGCCGTGGGGTGAGAATGCGCCGGAGGGGGAGGGTTGGATCTCTCCTCGGCGTGGGCAGAGCGAGGGTCGCGGGCAGGCGCGCCGTACAGGCGCCTGAGGGGATCACCTTCCCGCGGCTCTCCTCTCCCGTTTCGCGCACGGGCGGCGCGTGTCAGCCAATCCTGGGCGGCCGATCACGCGCCGAAGGTGCAACGAGCCCCCGTCCCCGGATAGGCTCTCGCCATGCAGTTCCACTGGAAGGTGCTCGCGTGGATGGGCGGTGGGGTCGCGCTCGGGCTCGCGTTTCAAGCGACGCTGGAGGCGCCGGCCTGGTCAGGGGCGAAATGGGAGACCGCCGAGGGCGGCCTGCAGGTCACCTCCGTCAGCGGACCGGCCGCCAAGGTCGGACTCGTGCCCGGAGACGTCTTCGAGCTGGCGATCCTCGATCGCGGCCAGGAGCACGAGCGGCGCTACCCGCTCGCCGAGCCCGCTGACTTCGAGTCTCTGCTGGACGAGTCGGAGAACGGCGAGGTCCTGTGGCTCGTGCCCGTCGGCGGGGACGAGGAGCAGGACGCCGCCTCCCTGGCCCTGGGCATGGACCCGACCTCCAGGCGCGCCCTGGCCATCGCGCCCTTCGACTTCGTTGGCGACATCTTCATGGCCCTCTTGAAGATGCTGATCGTGCCGCTGGTCTTGAGCTCGATCGTCACCGGCGTGGCGGGCGTGGGGACCATGAAGGACCTGCGCCGGTTGGGGTTCAAGACCTTCGTCTACTACATCTCGTCGAGCATGCTGGCGATCTTCCTCGGGCAGGCGCTGGTCAACCTGATCCGCCCCGGGGACGGCGCCGTCCTGGGCCTCTCGCCCGCCGCCGCTGCGGGCACGCGCGAGGAGAGCTTCATCGAGGTCATCAAGCGCGCGATCCCCGAGAACGTGGTCTCGGCCATGACGCAAAACGGCGCCATGTTGCAGATCATCTTCTTCGCCCTCTTGCTCGGCTACTTCATCACGCGCGCCGCCGACCCCCATGGCCGCCGGGTGCGTGAGCTCTTCGCGAGCTTCTTCGAGGTCATGATGAAGATGGCCGAGGGCATCCTGACCCTCCTTCCCTACGGCGTCTTCGCCCTGCTGGTCAAGGTCGTGGGTGGGACGGGCATCAAGCCCATCCTCTCGCTGTTGCTCTACATGGGCACGGTCGCCCTGGCGCTCGCCTTGCACTTCTGCGTGACCCTGCCCCTGTTGCTCAAGCTGATCGGCGGCATCTCGCCCCTGCGCTGGTTCAAGGCCATGTCGCCGGCGCTCATGACCGCTTTCAGCACGAGCTCCTCGAGCATGACCCTGCCGGTCTCTCTCAAGACGGTCGAGGAGCGTGGCAAGGTCAGCAACAAGGTCACCTCCTTCACCCTGCCCCTGGGCGCCACGATCAACATGGACGGGACGGCGCTGTATGAGTGCATCGGCGTCATCTTCCTCGCCCAGTACTACGCCAGCATGGGCGGACAGCCCCTGACCCTCAGCTCCCAGGCTCTGGTGGTCATGATGGCCCTGCTGGCGAGCATTGGTGCCGCCGGCATCCCCTCCGCGGGCCTGGTGATGATGCTGACGATCCTCTCGGCCCTGAACCTGCCCCTGGAGGGAGCCGCCCTCCTGCTGGCGGTCGATCGGCCCCTGGACATGATGCGCACGGTCGTCAACGTCTGGTCCGACAGCTGCGGGGCGGCCGTCATCGCCCGCACCGAAGGCGAGGAAGGGCCTCTCGCGGCCGGAGCTGTCGGCGGGTAGGCGCAGGCGGGCCGGAGCGCGCAGGTCGTGGAAGGCTCAGGGCGCAGGGGCTACAATCCCGCGCTGCCGCAGCCCTTTCGACCGACCGACTGTTCCCCATCAGACACCCCGCGGGCGGGTCACCAGCCCCGCGATCCTGGATCCATGACTCACCCGTCTCTTATCGAACGCATCACCCGTTCCCTGGCCTACATGCTCCGCCACCGGCCGGACGAGTTCGATCTCGAACTCGACCGCCACGGCTACGGCGATCTCTCGGAGGTGGTCCAGGCCCTCAACGAGCGGATTGGGGAGCCGATCGAGGAGGAGGATGTCGTCGAGGCCATCGCCGCCGGTCAGCGCGTCCGCTACGAGGTGGTGGACGAGCGCGTTCGGGCTCTCTACGGGCACTCGATCGACGTCGATCCGGGCGAGCCCTGCAAGCCGCCGGAGCGGCTCTACATCGGTGTCAGCGAGCGCGACGGCGAGCGCGCGAGCCGCAGTGGCCTGGCCGGCGGCAGGCGCAACTTCCTACACCTGGCCCTGACCGAGGAGGACGCGGTCGAGACTGGGCGCCGCGCGGGCCGAAACTACGTCACGATCACCGTCCACGCCATCGACGCCTGGGAACAGGACGTGAACTTCTACGATCGCCGCTCGCTGTTCCTTTCAGACCCCATCCCGACCGACTGTCTCGAGGTCGGTGAGGTGCACGACGACGGCCAGGACCCGCCGGAGCGCGGCGGCCGTCGCCCGCGCTCGGACCGCGATCGTGGTCGTGGGAGGGATCGAGACCGTGGTCGGCGAGGCGACCGCGACCGCCCGCGTGAGGACCGTCCGCGCGAGGAGCGCGCGCGTGAGGACCGCCCGCGCGAGGACCGCCCGCGCGAGGAGCGCCCGCGTGAGGAGCGCCGCCCGAGCAGCCAGTGGGCCGACGAGCCCGAGGACCGCCGTCCGAGGCGCGAGGCCTCCGAGCCGGTCTCCACACCTGAGGTGGCGCCTGCCGCGGAGGCGGTGTCTGCAGCACCCGCGCCTTCGGGCGGATTTGGCGAGGGGATCTTCAAGCCCGCCGTACCCGAATCCAGCACGGAGCCGGTGACAGCGGCGGCTCCTGAGCCCGAGCCCGTGCGAGAGCCCGTGCGAGAGCCCGAGCCCGAGCCCGAGCCCGCTCCCGATTCGAGCGCCGGTTCCTTCGGCGCAGGTCTGTAGGGCGCGTAGAGGGGAGGACAGCGTGTCCACCCTTCCGATCCTGGACGAGTTGCCCTCGGGCTTCTTCGTCGAGGAGAGTCCGCGCGGCGTGCTCGCGCTGCACACCGACGTCGCGCGCGAGTTGCACGCGGCCGGGTACGGGCCGGAGCACGACGGGGACCTGCGCCAGAGCGATCTGGAGGGCCGCCGCCCTCTGTACTCCCTCGGCGGGGCGGAGGCCGAGCTCGTCTTGCGCCGTTTCAGCCACGGCGGTCTCCTGCGCTGGCTGACCGGGGCGCGCTACCTCGACCCCGAGCGTCCTTTCCGGGAGCTGATGCTGGTGGATTCCCTCCTGCGCGCGGGCGTGCGCACGCCGCAGGTTGTCGCCGGTCGCGCACGCATGGCGCGCCCCTTCGGCTGGACCCTGGACGTCGTCAGTCGTCGCGTTCCCGATTCGGTCGATCTCGGCTTCGTCCTGGGGATGGTGCGCCGCGGCGAGCTGTCGGGGGAGCGCCTGCACCGGCTGGTGGAGGCGACCGGCGAGCTGGTCCAGAAACTGCACCGCCATGCCTGCCAGCACGCGGACCTGACGCCTCCCAACATCCTGCTCGAGCGCGCTTTCATCGACGGCACGGCTCAGCGCCCTGCCCTGTGGATCCTCGATCTGGACCGCTCAGTGCTCCGTCGTCACCTCGATCGTCCTCGGCGCACCGAGAACCTGCGCCGGCTCTTTCGTTACGTCGGCCGCCGTGACAGGACCTCCGGCGCTTCCCTCTCGCGCACCGACTTCGCCCGCTTCCTGCGCGCCTATGCCGGAGAGGGCGAGGACTGGAAGTCGATCTGGCGCGTCGTGCTCGCCGCCCACGGCCGCTGGCGCGTCTTCCACGCCCTGGGCTGGTTCCTCGAGCGCCTCTTCGGCCGCCGCCGCGACCCCCGTGACGGTCTGATCCCGCGTCCTGATCCCGACTCGGACGCCGCGCCCCGCGGCTGATCTCCGCCCTGGACCGAGGGTCGGCGAGGTCCCGCGGCGCCCCCGCGAGCCCTCCAGTCGGTTCCGAGCCGTCAGGGTTCGTGCTAGCGAGGATTCCCTCGCAAGGAACAAGGCCCGGTTCCTGCCCTAACCCCTGCGCAAGAACTGGTGGCCGAGGTAGAGCGGCAGCCAGACGATGGAGCTGACGAGGTGCACGACGAGCCAGGTCGTGCGCCAGAATTCTTCCACCGATACCTGGAGCAGGTAGCCCGAGGCGATCATGGGGCCGAGGGCGGCGGCCATGAGCAGGCCCGTGCGGCGGCGAGGCCGGAAGCGCGAGCGGAAGCGGGCCCAGACATGGCCGTTCCAGACCAGGGCGCAGGCGAAGACCAGGGCCGGAGCGAGGACGATGTGCAGGGAACGCAGGAGCGGCTCGGCGGGGTGGTTGACGAGGGAGAAGGGGTCGTCCGACTCGGCGAAGTAGCGCATCCAGCCGTAGACCAGGCCTGTGCCCCCGACCAGAGCGCTGGAGACATGCAGGCTCCACGCCTCGCCGCGCGTCACCTGCGGCCCTCGGCCGGCGCGGGAAGGGGCGGACTCGCGGCGGCGTTCGTTCTGCTGCGCTCCGCCTTCTTCTTCTCTTTCGCGATCTCGCTCCGGACGCGGTGCGTCGCCAGCAAGCGGCGCGCGGCCGCGGTCGTGGCGCGCGCCGTCAGGGTGGCGCCGGTCACGCCCTTGATGCCGCGCTTGAGCTCCAGCTCGTCGTCGAGGCCGCGCCCGGCGAACTGGCCGTACCACGCGCCGCGTGGCAGGTAGTCGATCGGCTCGCCGAAGGCCAGCACCTCGATGCGCCGGATGCGTGAGCCGGGGTCCACGACGATCATCAACACCTCGCGCTGAGTGCGCACCTTGTGGGTGTCGAAATAGGCTGTGCCGACCAGCTCGCCCTTGCGTCGCGCCTCGTAGGCGAAGACCACGCTCCTGTCGAAGGGGACCTTCGCGAGGCCCGCGACGCGCCTGGTCTGCGCTTTCGTCAGGTAGGTCGTGACGCGTTTGTGCTCGCAGTCGGGGAAGGCCAACTCCAAGGCCTCCACGCGGGTGAGGAAGACCTTCTGCGTGCTCCCGGCCGGGGGCGGCGCGGGTGCGGCGGGCGCGACGGCGCTCGCCAGGAGCAGTACGGCGGTGAAGGATGCGAGGAGGCGTTGCATGGAGTCGGCCGAGAGCGGGCGCCTAGAAGACGTAGCCCATGGAGAGGCTGGTGCGGTCGTCGCCCTCGTCGTAGTCGGCGAAGGTCAGCTTGAAGACGATGTTGTCGATCGGCTTGTAGTCGATGCCGATCGTCGTGATGCGCTCGTCGGTGGACGGGTCCGTTCCGAACCCGGTGGGGACCTGCGCCTGGGTGTCGATCGTCTCCAGGCGCACGAAGGGCGTCAGGGAGGCGCGGCTGTCGGGAGCGAGGTGGCGCATCACGTCGTAGCCCAGCTGCACGTAGCCGCCCTCGAGGCGCTCGCCGACCGAATCGGTCAGGGGATCGAAGTCACCGTCCTCGGCCAGGCCCGCGTTCAACTGCGCCACGTCATCGACCTCCGCCCGTGCGTAGAGGGCGCGCAGCTCGAAGCCCTTCCACTCGTAGATGCCGTGCACCTCGGCGATCGTGGTTCCCACCTCGCCGTCGAACTGCTCCTGGCCCGAGTCGCCCACGTACAGCGAGCCGCCGAGCACCAGCCCCGGCGTCTCCACGTAATCGATGCGCGCCACCACCGCCAGGTCCTCGGCCAGGGCCTTGCTGCCCTTCTGGCGGCCGCCGCGCAGGCCGCCGGCGGAGAAGCCCGAGGCGTCGAGGCCGTTGACGAGATACGCCCGGTAGTCGAAGGGACCGACCTCGCCGAAGACGCCGACGCCGTTCTCGCGCCAGGTCGAGGGCAGGATGCGTCGCTCGGTCTCGGGGCGGTGGGCTCCGGAGAAGGTCACGGGCTCGTGGATCTCGTTCACGATTCCCATGGGCATCAGCATCAAGCCCGTGCGCAGGTTGAAGCCCGGGGAGCGGAGATGGTCGAGGGTGGCGAACTCGATCGAGGCCGAGCCCGACTTGCCGGTCGAGGCGTGCTCGAACTCGATCTCCGAGTTGAAGACCCAGTGCTCATCAAACTTGTAGCCGACGTAGAGGATCGCCCGCAGGAAGTCGGCCTTGTCCGTGCCGTTGGAGTTCTGGTCGAAGACCGCCTCGCCGTAGCCAGCGACCGAGAGGCCCTCGTCGACGCGGAAGACGCCGCTCGCTCCGGGGGCGAGGCCCAGGCCGCGCGGGAGGTCCTCGTCGGCGACGGGAACCTCGCCGAACTGCAGGCGCTCGAGCTCCTCGGCCAGGGCGTCGACGCGTCGGCTGAGCTCGGCGTTCTGCCTGCTTAGAACCTCGAGGGAAACCGCGCCGTCCTGGGCGGTGGCGGACGGTGCGAAGAGGGCCACGGTGAGCAGGGTGGCGGGCAGGAACGGGAGTGTGCGGAAGGGGATCATCTCTGGCGGGGAGAGTTGGGTTGGGGCTGAGGGGTTCGCGGAGATCGCGAGGGAGTCGTCGTGACGATCTCGAGGGTTACGGTGTCGATCAGGGGGCGCAGGCGGCCGTCGAGGCCGGCGGAGGCCCGGGCGCGCAGGCCGTGGGGCGTGGGCTCGAGCACGAGCACGTCCACGCCGTCGTGCGCGAGGGCGAAGGCCAGGGCGGCCTCGGGGCCAAGGACGAAGAGGCCGGTCGAGAGGCAGTCGGCGGCGGTCGCGTCGGTGGCGATGACCGTCAGGCTGCCGAAGTCCGGCGCCGGCCGGCCCGTGCGCGGGTCGAGCAGGTGTCCGACCGGCTCGCCATCCACCCGCAAGCCGCGCTCGCTGTTTGCGCTGGTCGCGACCGAGCCGCTGCTGAGAAGCAACTCGAAGGCCGGTCGGTCGCGGTCGCGTGGGTCGGCCACCGCCAGGGGGACCGGCTCGCTCCAGGCATGCAGGGCGATCTGGCCGCCGAGGTCCAGGAGCACGTCGCGCACGTCGCACCCTTCGAGGGTGGCGAGCGCCGCGTCCAGGCCGACGCCCTTGCCGAAGGCGCCTTCCTCGATGCGCAGTCCCGCGCGCAGGATCGTCGCCCGCCGGCCCTCGAGCTGCAGGCCCGTCAGGCCCGCGACGGCCAGGGCGTCGCGAAGCGCGGCGGGGGAGGGGGCGCGGCCGGCGCCGCGCAGGTCCCAGGCCTCCACCAGGGAGCCGACGCCCGGGTCGAAGGCGCCGTCGGTGGCTCGCCACCAGTGCAGGGCACCGGCGAGGTCGGCGGCCAGGGCGGGAGTCAGCTCGTGGACGAGGCCGGGCGCGGCGGCGTTCAGGCGGGCGAGCTCGGAGTCCGCGGTCCAGGTCGAGAGCCGCCGCTCTGCGGCCTCGATGGCGCGCAGGGCGGCCTCGCTGGCCCGCAAGCCGCTCATGCGCTCGCCCGCCAGCAGGACTATCTCCAGGGTCGTGCCCATCACGGCCACCCGACGCTCGATCTCGATCTCGATCTCGATCAGGCCGCGGTCATCAGTGGCCTTCGCGCCGGCGGCCGCTCGCGCGCTCAGGCGTGCGGGTTCGGCTGGACAGCCCGCCGGCCCGGAGTTCGCGGTACAGGCGAAGATCAGGGCGAGGGGGGCGAGTAGGGGGGTGAATAGGGGAGCGACCACGGTTCGGGGGAGGGCAGGACCTGCTGTGCCAACCCGAACTGTAAATGAGACTGCGTCTCAATATCAAGGTCTGTCCTGGCTTTTTTAGCCCCCCAATCCCGGCCCTGGCATGCGCGGTTGGAGCGGCCCCTCCCAGGAGAGGGCGGCGTCGATCATGCGCTGGTTCATCAGGCGCCGCCTGCGCCGGAGGAGGGGCGACTCGATCTGCTCGCTGTGGCGGCGCAGGTGCCGCTTCAACTCGTTCACCAGGGATTGGGCTTCCTTCTCGCGGCCGTCCTCTCGCAAGAGGCAAGCGTGGGTCCCGACGATCAGGGCGCGGTCCGCCGCCTCGGCCCCGAAGCGTTCGAGGAGTTCCATGGCCCGTGCACATCTCGTGCGCGCGGCGGCCGCGTCGCCGTCGAGGTGGTCCTTGCGCGCCAGCACCGCCAGGCCCACGGCTTCCAGGCGCTGGAGCGACAGGTCGCGCGCGAGATCCAGAGCTCGCGTGAGGGCGACGCGCCCGCCCTCGCCCTCGTGTGCGTGCTCGCGCTCGAGCAGAAGCATGGCGAGGAAGACGGCGGCGATCGCCTCCGAGCGGGGGTCCTCGATCTCCGCCGCCAGACCGACCGCCTCGCGCAGGCGCGCCTCGGCTTCCTCGCCGGCGCCGACGTCGAGCAGCAGTCCGCCGACGCGCGCCATCGCCTCCGCTTCGAGGCGCCGCTCGCCCGCCCCGCGGGCCTGGCGCAGGGCGCGCTGGGCCGAGGCCAGGGCACGCCGAGGCCTTCCGCCGGAGCGGTAGGCGCGCGAGCGCAGGAGGTTGGCCGCTGCGTGGACGTCCGCGACGCCGACCTTGCCGCTGCGACGAGCGAGGCGCACGGCGCGGTCCGCTCGCCGCAAGGCGCTCTCGATTCGGTCGTCGAGGACGTCCATCACCGCCAGGGCGATCTGCGCCAGCGCGCGCGCCAGATCCTCTTCAGCCAGCTCGGCGGCGCGGCGCGCGAGGCGGCGCGCCTCGTCGAGCTCGCCCACCTGAGCCTGGACGAGGGCCAGGCGACGCAGGGCGTCCCCTTCGAGGACGGCGTTGTGCGCCAGAGCGAACCACTCCGCCGCGTTGAGCAGCATGGCCCGCGCGGCTCCAAGGCGCCCGGTGCTGGCGGCGAAGCGGGCGTGCAGGAGGTAGACCCGGCCGGCGCCCTCGGGATCCGTCCGCGGATCGAGGGGCAGGTCGGAGAGGCGGTCGAGCCAGAGGCGCTGCTCCGCGCGGAAACCGAGGCGATCCGCCGCGTCGGCGGCAGCCTCCAGCAGGCGGATTGCCAGGCGTGCGTATTCGGTGGTCGCAGGCAGGGCGTCGAGGGCTTCGAGGCTCCAGCGGCAGACCGTGTGGACGCGCTGGGGCTGGCCGCGAGCAAACAGGGGCGCTAGCAGGGGTTCGAGGACTTTCAGGAGCGCTCGCGAGCGCCCGGCGGCCCGCAGGTGGTGGGCTAGGGCGAAGCTCTCGGAGAGCGAGGGCTCCTCACCCGCGGCGGTGCCGAGGGCGTCGGCCACCTCCCCATGCAGGGTGCGCCGCAGGTCGGGCCCGAGGGCGCTGTAGATCCCCTCCGCGAGAGCCGGGCGCGCGAAGCGATAGCGATCGGCCGCGGCCGAGAGCCAGCCGTCGGCCACCAGGCGCAGCAGCACCTCGTCGAGTTCGGTCTCGTCGCTCCAGGCCTCGCGCAGGAAAGTGGGATCGATGCGTCCTCCGATCACCGCCAACCGTCGCAACCAGCGGCGCTCGGGCTCGGTGCGGCGCGCGAGGGCATCGCCGACGAGGGCGCCCATCGAGCGCGGCAGGGGCAGGGCCTCGGGTCGGCCGCGCAACATCAATCCGTCGCCATCGGGGTGCTCGGACAGCTCGCCCTCGGCCTTCAGTTCGCGCAGGATCTCGACCACCTGGCCCGGGTTGCCGAGGCTGCGCTTGTGCAGCACGCGTGCCAGGCGAGCGCGCGGTACCGTCGGGTGGAAGAGGGCCTCGATCATGACCAGCAACTCGTCCTCGTCGAGGGGCTCGAGGTCGAGCGTCAGAGTGCGGCACGCCTCGGCTGCTTCGCGCTCCAGTCGGGCGCCGGCCTGCGGGCGCCGCCAGGGAGCGCCCGCACGCTCCCCGAAGACGAGCAACAGCGGCAGGTCGTCCACTTCTTGCGTGAGGCGTGTGAGGACGTCGAGGGTGGCGGCGCCCGCCCGACGCACGTCGTCCACGAAGACGATCAGGGGGACGCTTCGCGCCAGGGCCGCGAGCCAGGCAGCCAGGGCCACCGGGACCGAGGAGGGCGTCGCTTGCGCGGAAGCGGGGTCGAGGGCCTCCATCACGGCATCGACTTCCGAGGGCGGGAGCAGGCGCTCAAGGGTGGCGCGCTCGCGCTCGCCCGCGGCCGTGCGGGCAGGGAGGCGCAGGGTGCGGCGCAGGAGCAGCAGAATCGGCCGGCAGGGGCGCTCTCCTGCGCGGTCGGGACAGCGCGTGTAGAGGTAGAGCGGCGGCGCGTCGCTGCGGCGCACCTCGGCGGCGAAGTGGTCCATCAGGCGCGACTTGCCGGAGCCCGCCTCGCCCCGCAGCCACACGATGCCGCCGCTGTCTCCGTCGCCGCGCTCGCGTACAGCGCGCCACGACTCGTGCAGTCGCGCGAGGGGCTTGTCTCGGCCGACGAAGGGTGTGAAGCGGCCGCCCGCTCCCTCGCCGCGCCCGCCGCGGCGCGCCACCGCGCTCAGGTCGAGCTGCGTGCGCCACCACTCGCCGCGCTCCTCCTGACCCAGGCGGCGCGCGAGCTCGGCGAGGTCGGGACGGGCGCTCGGCTCGGCTTGCAGCCACTCCTCTAGCAGCAGGTCGAAAAAGGGCGTGAGGGTCGGGGCGCGCAGGGAGGGGCGTTGGAAGGCGGCAGCGGCCAGGAGCGCGGGCGATTCGTCGGCGGTGGTCCCGGGAGCCAGGAAGGGGTGCGTTCCCGTGGCGATCTCATACAGCAGCACGCCCAGGGAGAAGACCTCGCTGCGCTCGTCGGCGCGTGCGCCGCGGGCCTGTTCCGGGGAGAGGTAGGCGATCGTCCCCGGCCGCCGTGACGCGTCCGCGTCCTGCGCCTTCAAGGGCTGGGCGAAGCCCAGATCGACCAGCACCGCGTTCCCCTCGCCGTCGAGGCGCACGTTCTCGGGCTTGAGGTCCCCGTGCAGGAAGCCGGCGCCGTGGAGGGCCTCGAGGGCGCCGGCCAGACGCAGGGCGATGCGGCGCACGAGGGGCTCGGGCAGGGCGCCGGTGTCGGCCAGAACCTCTCCCAGATCCCGGCCCCCGACGAGATCGCTCGCGATCCAGGGGCCCTCGTCGCCCTCGCCGTGGCCGAGCACCGCGAGGAGCCCGGGGGCGCGCACGGAGAGCCCGATGAGCGCCTCGCGCTCGAAAGCCGCGCGGGCGTCAGCGTCGTCGTGCCACTCGGGGCGCAGGCGCTTGACGGCCACGGTCGTGCCCGCGGGCCGCCCTCCCCAGGCCTGTTCCAGACGAGCGCGCCAGACGCGGCTCGACGCGCCCTCGCCGATCTCCTCTTCCAGTCGGAATCGGGGTTCGGAGCGGTTCAAGGGAGGAGGCGGGGTCGGCGGTGGAGCGGGGACGCGAACGGGCAGCATCGCACAGGACGGGAGGCGTTGGGAGAGGGAATCGCGCCGTGTACAATCCCGCCGCCTGGGCCGCTGCGAGCGGGCCGCGGCCGCGCGACCGATGCGCGCGGGATCGAAAGGCGTACGTTGAGCTTCTTCGTCTACAACTCGTTGACCGGGCAAAAGGAGCCCTTCGAGCCCCTCGAGCCCGGCCGCGTGCGGATGTACAACTGCGGGCCCACGGTCTACAACCGCGCCCATATCGGGAACTTCCGGGCCTATCTCTTCGCGGACACCCTGCGGCGCTGGATGGAGCACATCGGGCTGGAGGTGACCCAGGTGATGAACATCACCGACGTCGGGCACTTCACCGACGACGACGAGGACGAAGGCGAGGACAAGCTCGAGGCGCGCGCGCGTCGCGAGGGCGTCGATCCCTGGAAGATCAGCGAGGAGTACACACGCGTCTTCTTCGAGGATCTGGGGCGGCTCGGTTGCCTGCAGGCGGCGGTGTACCCGCGCGCCACCGATCACATCGTCGAGATGCTCGAGATGATCGACGGACTGGTCGAGACGGGTCATGCCTACCAGAAAGGTGGCAACGTCTACTTCGACATCACGCGCTTCGCGCGGTACGGACGGCTCTCTGGCAACCGGATCGAGGACCTGGACGCGGGCGCTCGCATCGCCGTCAACGAGGAGAAGCGCCATCCCGCCGACTTCGCCCTCTGGAAGAGCGATCCGCGCCACCTGATGAAGTGGGAGAGTCGCTTCGGGCCCGATGGGTTTCCCGGCTGGCACATCGAGTGCTCGGCGATGGCGCGCAAGCATCTCGGCGACCGCATCGACATCCACACCGGTGGGGAGGACAACATCTTCCCGCACCACGAGTGCGAGATCGCCCAGAGCGAGTGTTTCACGGGTGAGGCCTTCGCCACCTACTGGATGCACACCAAGTTCCTGCAGATCGACGGCGGGAAGATGAGCAAGAGTCTGGGCAACGTCTATTCGATCGACGACGTGGCCGAGCGCGGGTTCGAGCCGCGCGTGTTGCGCTACACCCTGCTGCGCGGCCACTACCGCCAGCCGCTCAACTTCACCTGGGAGATCATGGCGGATTCGCAGAAGGCCCTCGAGGGTCTCGATGATCTCGTCGAGCGTTTGCGGGGCGTGCGGGAGGGTCGTGGCGCCGGTGCGCAGGAGGGAGCCGGCGAGGAGTTGGTCGCGGCGGCCGCGGCGGAGTTCGAGGCCGCGATGAACGACGACCTGAACGTCCCACGCGCCCTCGCGGCGATCTTCGGCCTGGGCGCGCCGGTGCGTGAGGGTCGTGTCGGCGCGCGCTGTGCCGAGCGCGCCCTCGACCTCCTCGCGGCCGCCGACGCCGCCCTGGGCATCGTCGAACTCGGCGCCGCCGCCGGTGCCACCGAAGACGACGCGGCCGTGCAGGCCCTCGTGGATGCCCGCCGCGAAGCCCGCGCACGCAAGGACTTCGCCGAGAGCGACCGCCTGCGCGACGAGCTGCTCGAGCGTGGGATTTTGCTCGAGGACACCTCCGCCGGCACGGTCTGGCGCAGGGGCTAGTCCCACAGGACCGCGCACCCACCATCCCTCCCTCCACGAGACAGGGCCGCACGCGCCGAGACGATCGAGGTGGCTGCAGGGGAGCGAGCGGTGTCGGGAGCGCGGCAGGGAAGGGTCGGGCGGCAGAAATGAGAGAAGAGACCCCGCTGGGGGATGCGCAGCAGGTATTTGCAGCTGCGCTCGGCGCTCCCCGTGACTCAGTGGATGCGTGGGTCTCCAACGCGTCTAGACTGGAATACGTACCGCTCCCCCCATCCTCCGGAGGTCTCCGCCATGTCGTCACTCGCCCTGCTCACGCTCGCTCTCGCGTGCTGGTCCCAGTCTGAGTCGCCCGTCCTCGATCTGGTGGAAGTGCGTCTCGCGGGCCGCGGTGAGCTGGAGCGCTTGCACCTGCTGGCGAGCGATGTGGACGACCACGGCGCCCGCGGGGAGACGGCACGCATCTTCGCCGACGACCTCGAGCAGGTCCACCTGCGCAGCCTGGGCTTCGAGCTCGACGTGCGCGTGGAGGACCTCGCCACGGCCTACGCTGCGCGCGCCGCGGCGGACTGGGCCGGCGGCGCCGTCGGGTCCATGGGGGGCTTTCGCACCCTGGCGGAGATCGAGCAGGAGATGGACCGCCTCGCAGGGGATTTTCCCGGGCTCGTCTCGCCCCGCTGGTCCCTCGGGACCTCCCACGAGGGCCGCGAGATCTGGGCCATGCGCGTCTCTGACAACCCCGGCGTGGACGAGCCCGCCGAACCGGTGGCCTGGTTCGACGCCCTGCATCACGCGCGCGAACCCATGTCCGGCGAGTCGCTGCTGCAGCTCACGAACTGGCTCTGCGAGGGCTATGGCGTCGACCCCCAAGCCACGCGCGTGCTGAACACGCGCAGCCTGCTGCTGGTGCCCTGCGTCAACCCCGACGGCTACGAGTACAACCGACAGACGAACCCTGGCGGCGGCGGGATGTGGCGCAAGAACCGGCGCATCAACGGCGGCGGCAGCTTCGGCGTGGACCTGAACCGCAACTACTCCTTCGAGTGGGGTCCGGGCTGGCCCGGTTCGAGCGGCGACCCCGACAGCGAGACCTACCGCGGACCGGCGCCCTTCTCCGAACCGGAGTGCCAGGCGGTCCGGGCCGGCTTCGAGGCGCGCGTGCCCGCCACGTCGGTCTCGGCTCACACATTCTCGGACCTGTGGCTCTACCCCTGGGGCTACGACACGCCCGACCCGCCCGACATCGCGCTCTACCATGAGCTCGGCGAACAGGCCACAGCGGTCAACGGTTGGATCCACGGCCCCGCCTCGCAGGTGCTCTACATCGCCAACGGCGTGAGCGTCGACTGGACCTACGGCCAGCATGGAGCGATCTCCTTCACGCCCGAGATCGGCGGCGACGCGGACGGGTTCTGGCCCCAGCCCTCGCGCATCTCGGCCCTCTTCGAAGATGTGCGGCCCGGCTACCTGCAGACGGCCCTGGCCGCCGGCGCCTGGGTCGAGCGGGTCGGCGCGAACCTGACGGAGGTCGTCGGTGACGGCGACGAGCACATCGAGGCCGGCGAGACCTGGGATCTGACCCTGACGCTCGCCAATGGCGGTGTGGCCCAGGCCGCGGGGACCGTGAGTCTCGTCTCCACGGCGCCCGAGATCACAGTCGACCTCTCCGACGCGCCCTTCGACCTCGCCCCGGGAGCCCAGGGCTCGGCTGGTCCCTTGCGCCTGACCGTCGCCGCCGCCGCGCCGAGCGCGGCCTACGTCCTCGAGATCGGCCTCACCTGGGAGGGAGAGACCTCCGTCGAGCCTTTCTCCCTCGTCGTCGGCCAGCCGCGACTGTTGGCCCACGACGACATGGAGAGCGATGACTTCGGCTGGACCGTGGCCGACGCGACCAACTACTCCTTCGAGCGGACGATCCCCCAGCAGACCACCAGCGGCGGCCAGACCGTGCAGCCCGGCAGCGACAACCCCGCCGGGAGCGGCTCGCGCTGCTGGGTGACGGGAGCGGCGGCCGGTTCGAGCGCGGGCACGAACGATGTTGACGGGACCACTGTCCTCACCTCGCCGCGCTTCCGCGCCTCGGGCTTCGATCACCTCGAGCTCGAGTTCGCGCGCTGGTTCGCCAACCTTCCCGGCTCGGCACTCGATGACGTGCTGACGGTCGAGGTCTCCGACGACGGCGGCGGGAGCTGGGCGCTGTTGGAGTCCACCCCCAACGACAACCAGTGGCGCACGGTGAGCTTTTCCCTCGAGGACCACACGACCCTCACGGACGACCTGCGCCTGCGCTTCACCGTCGCCGACGAGCCCAACAACGACCTGACCGAGGGCCTGCTCGACGATCTGCGCCTGTGGACCACCAGTACGCTGCCGACCCTCGGTCTGTGGGGCGCGACGGCGCTCGGCGAGGACCAGCGGATGTTCGTGGACGGCCCTCCGGGCGTCTCCTACCGCATCCAGTGGTCCTTTACTTCCGGCTCGGGGCAGACGATCCCAGGCGTGGACGGGCGGCTCTACCTGACGGGGAACATCCGCACCCTGCGGACCGGGACGTCAGCCGGCACCGGCATGACCGAACTCCCCCTGCGCATCCCGCCCAACCCCGCCCTGCAAGGCCTGACGATCCACATGCAAGTCCTGCTCGACGAGGCTGGCAGTCAGGCAGCGTTTTCGAATCTCTTGACCTTCACCATCGAGTAGGCCTATTGCTTGTCGCCGCCTTCCATGGACGCCATGCGGCGCGCCATGTCGGGGCCGAAGTGCTGCGTGAACTGCGCCGTGCGCCACTCGCGCACCTGCGCGAAGGACTCCTTCATCGCTCGCTGGTCGTTCGGGTCGTTCCAGTTCATCCCCGAGTCCTTGATCTCTATCTGCCGCTGACTCTCCTCGAGCAGCACCGCAGTCAGGAAATCCTCGGATCCGGGCGCGAGGCCGAGCTTGGTGGTCATCGCCGCGGCGTAGTTTTCGATCCCTTCGATCCTCTTCAGCTCACGGGCCACCGCACGCTCCGTGGCTCGGCGCGCCCGGTCGGCCTCGATCAGCTCGAAGACCTGGTGCTCCTGTTTGGAGGTGAGCTGCGCGGACGTCAGCGCCTCCGGCTCCGGGGCAGCGGGCTGCACGGGGAGCGGAGCGGGGGCGCGTTCGAGGGCCTCGAGCTTGCGCTCGAGCCCCGCCAGGGCCAGGCGCAGATCGTCGAGGTCGCGCCGCACGGCGTCTGCGGACCGTCCGTCGAGGCTGGTCGCGGGGGAGAGGCCGGGCGCGGGCGCGGCGACGAGCGGGGCAGGGGCGGTCGTCGGACGGGCGAGTATCCCGCCGACCGCGCCGCCCGCGAGGGCGGCCAGGAACAGGGAGAGGAGCGTGGTGGGCTTCATCGGTGGTTCCGTCTATCTTGGACTGCCAAGGGGCTTGATCTTCGCTCTCGAGGGCCTTTCATGGTGCCAGTCCATTGAAAGGCAAGGGGAGCCGCGCCGCCACTAGTCCTCCGCCGCTGAGGTCTCAAGGCGCCGCGGGCAACTTCTCCCAGACCCATGCGCCCCGCCGCCGACCTCGAAGAAGCCCTGGCCCGCATGACCTTTCGGGTCGATCCCGGGCGTTATTGCCTGGTGGGCTTCGAGGGGGCGCCCGTCCCCGAGGACCTGGCGCACCTCGCCTTTGCCCCGGGGCAGCTGGTGCGCGAGGCTGAGGGGACGACGCTCCTGGTGCGCTCCGAGGAGCTCGACGCGCTCCTGGCCCGCCGCCCCGGCGCGCGCGTCGAGCGCGACCTGTGCTGGATCCGCTTCGACGCGCCCATGGGCTGGGAAGTGGTCGGCTTCCTGGCGGCGGTCTGCGAGCGCCTTGCCCGCGCTGGCATCCCCCTCGGCTGCATCTGCGGCTTCGACCGCGACCACCTGTTCGTCGCAGAGGGCCACCTCGCCCGTGCCGTGCAGGTCCTCGGCGAGCTGTTCGCGGCGCAGGGCGAGGCCGGTTAGGATCTGCGGCCCCTTGACCGACCTCTTGACCGGCCCCTTGCCCTTGCACGATCCCCCGTACGGAGACCCCCGATGACCGAGAGACAGCTCCCCGCGAGCAGCGACCCGACCCCCTCACGGCGTGACTTCCTGGGCAAGGCGGCTGCGGTCGCCGGGGCGGGTGCCCTGCTCGGCGCCTGCGCCGCGACCGGCCAGCAGGCGCCGATCCCGAAAGCGAAGAAGCGCACCCCCGTCGGCGACGACGAGCCCCTGCGCATCGGCGTCGTCGGCCCCGGCGGCATGGGCACCGGTCACATCGACCGCATCACCCACCTCGCCAGCCAGGGACGGGAAAACGTTGAGATCGTCGCGCTGTGCGATGTCTGCAGCCCGCGCTTCGAGCGTGCCCAGCAGATCCTCACCGAGCGCCAGGGCGGCCCGGCAGACACCTACGAACGGCACGAGGACCTGATCGCCCGCGATGACCTGCACGGGGTGCTGGTGGCGACCACCGAGCACTGGCACGGCAAGATCGCCGAGGACGCGATCCTGGCGGGCAAGGATGTCTACTGCGAGAAACCCATGACCCTCGACCTCGACCAGGCCCTGCGCTTGCGCGAGGTGTCGCTCGCCAACCCGGAAGCGATCCTGCAGGTCGGTACGCAATACATCGCTCAGGAGAAGTACCGCAAGGCAAAGGAGTTGATCTCCCAAGGCGCGATCGGCAAGGCGACCTTCTCCCAGACCAGCTACTGCCGCAACTCGAAGGGCGGCGAGTGGCTCTACTACGCCATCGACCCGCGCTGGGAGCCGGGGGTCAACTTGAACTGGGAGCGCTGGCTGGGCGATCGCCCGGCGGCCGAGTGGGACCCGGCGGTCTACGCGCGCTGGCGCCGCTACAAGACCTACTCGACCGGCATCATCGGCGACTTGCTCGTGCACGTCATGACGCCGCTCGTGATGGCCATCGACCAGGGCTGGCCGACGCGCGTCACCGCCTCGGGCGGCCACTACGTGGACAAGGTCATGGAGAACCACGACCAGGTCAACCTGACGGTCGAGTTCGAGAGCGGGCACACGATGATCGTGGCCGGTTCGACCTGCAACGAGATCGGTCTTGAGACGATGATCCGCGGACACGAGGCGACCATGTACCTGGGCAGCAAGGACGTCGTCGTGCGCCCCGAGCGCCACTGGGTGGACGAGATCGACGAGCAGCGCATCAGCTGCCCGTCCATCGCCGACCAGGACGAGTTGCGCCTGAACTGGTTGAAGTGCATTCGCACCCGGGAGCCCAACTGGAGCCCCGTGGACCTTGGCACGAAGGTGATGGTGATCGTGGCCCTCGCCTCGCGCTCGATGTGGGAAGGCCACGCCTTCGGCTTCGACCCGGCGACCATGAGCGCCTACAAGATCTGACGGGGCCGCGCCCGTCTCCAGACAGATCCAGGGCGTGATCATCCGCCTCGCTATGTGGGCCATGGCGACCCGCTTCGAGCTCGTGCTCGACGGGCCGGACGAGGGTCGGCTGCGCGCCGTGGGCGAGCTCGCCCTGGATACGATCGCGGAGTGCGAGCGGACCATCAGCCCCTTCCAGCCCGGGAGCCTCCTCTCGCGGGTCAACGCCCGCGCAGGAGGGGAGTGGGTGGCCCTGGACGCCGACACCTTTGCCCTGCTCGAGACCTGTGAAGCCGTGCGGCGCGAGTCACAGGGCGCCTTCGACGTGACCGTCGCCCCCCTGATGGAGGCCCTCGGCTTCCGCGGGCAGCCTGCTGCTGACCCCGGCTCGGCCCGCGGCGAGGTGGACGGCGAGGCCCTGCTGCTCGACCGCGAGCGCATGGCCGTGCGCTTCACCCGCGAGGGTCTGCGACTGGACGTGGGCGGTGTCGGCAAGGGCCACGCCCTCGACCTGGCGCGCAGCGTCCTGGTCGAACACGGAGTCGAGCGCGCCCTCCTGCACGGCGGGACGAGCTCGGTTCTGGCGCTGGGCACCCCTCCGGACCAGGAGGCATGGCGCGTGGCCCTCGGACCCGAGCCCGGCGCTCCAGTCGCGTGCCTGTGCGACGCGGCTCTCTCGGTCTCGACGTCCCACGGCCGCACGGTGCCGGCGCGCACGGGCCGCTCGGGGCACATCGTCGATCCGCACAGCGGCGAGGCGCTGGAGGAGGGGATCGCGGCAGCGGTCATCGACTCCGACGCCTGCCGGGCGGACGCGCGCTCGACTGCGCTCTGCCTCAGCGCTCCTCACGACCCAGCCCAGCCGCCCCTGGCCGGCGTGCGCGCGACGTGCGTCGCCGGCGAGCAGCGCTGGGAGGGCGAGTTCGGCCCCGCGCGCGGACCGAATCGGATCGAACAGCAATCCCCAAGACTCCAGTCCAGAGCACGGACAGCATGACCGACTCCGATCGCAGGCAGTTCCTCGTCCAGGCCGGCGGCGCCCTGGCCGCCTTCGCCATCCAACCCGACCTCGCGGCCCGGCCCGGCCTGGGGAAGCGGGAAGAACCGCTGCGCGTGGCGCTCGTCGGCGCCGGCCGTCAGGGGCGCGCGATCCTGGGCGAGCTCCAGAAGCTCGAGGGCGTGCGCGTCGTGGCGGTCTGCGACTTGCTCGCCGGCCGCCTGCGCTCGGGCCTGCGCCGGGCCCAGGGCGCGCGCGGCTACGACGACCACCACAAGCTGCTGGGCGAGCTGGGCGATGCGCTGGACTCGGTGATCGTCGCCACGCCGACGCACCTGCACCGCCAGGTCGTCACCGACGCCCTGGATGCGAAGAAACACGTCTACTGCGAGGCGCCCCTGGCCCACAGCGTCGAGGACGCGCGAGCCATCGCGAAGGCGGCGCGTGCGTCGGAGAGGGTCTTCGCCACGGGCTTGCAGGGACGCTCGAATCCCGTCTACCAGCTCGCTCGCACCTTCTACCGCTCGGGTTGCGTGCGTGATCTGGCATCCATGCGGGCCCAGGACTTCAAGAAGCAGAGCTGGCGCACCCCGGCCTCGAACCCGGCCGACGAGGCGGCCCTCAACTGGCGTCTGGACCCGGCCGTCTCCCTGGGCCTGCCGGGCGAGCTCGGGACCCATCAGTTCGACGTCTTCCACTACTATCGCGGCGAGTACCCCGTCAGCGTGCGTGGCCGCGGCGGCGTCTTCGTGCACCGCGACGGGCGCGAGGTCCCCGATACGGTGAGCTGCGAGCTGGCCTTTGCCGACGGGACCTGCCTGTCCTGGCAAGCTTCCCTGGGGAACTCCTACCAGGGGCGCTACGAGCTGTTCTCGGGTTCGATGGCCGCCGTCAAGCTGGCCTGGTCCCACGCCTGGATGTTCAAGGAAGCCGACGCGCCCACCCAGGGCTGGGAGGTCTACGCCAACCGCCAGACCTTCCACAACGACGAGGGCATCACCTTGATCGCCGACGCCACCCAGCTCGCTTCCCAGGGCAAGCTCAAGGAGGGCGTGGGCCTGCCGTACTCCTCCCTGCACTACGCTCTCGAGGATTTCCTTGCTGCGGCGGCGGAGGGCGGCGAGCCGGCCTGCGGCGCCGCGGAAGGCCTGCGCGCCACGGTGGTCGGTATCCTGGCCCAGCGCGCGGTGACGAGCGGCGAGGAGCTGGCGATCGACCCGCAACTGTTCGAGATCGGCTGAACGATGAGCGGTATCCCGTTTCGCCTGCGTACCCTTTCCCTTCCGGCTCGCCTGGGCTTCACCTTCGTGATGCTGACCCTCGGCATCGGCCTGGCGGCGGCGGCGGCGCACCTGGTCGGCCACCACGAGAACCGCGACGAGCTCCCCGGCCTGTCGATGGAGGACCTGACCGGCGCCTACCACGGCGTGAGCGTGACGGCGCCCCTGGTCGTTGCCCTCGAGCGCGGACACCCCGAGCAGCTGGCCGAAGCCGACCGGGAGACCCTGATGGCCTGGCTCGGCGGCGAGCGCATCAGCGAGGACTACGACAGCCTCGATCTGGGGGACGCGGCGCCGGCGGAAGTGCTCGACTCGGCCTGTCTCGGCTGCCACTCGCGCCAGGCGGGAGACGGGATCGGACGCACCTTGCCCCTGGACTACTGGGACGACGTGGCCAAGGTCGCCTTCTCGCGCGACCTCTCGCCGACGGACGAGAAGATCCTGGTGGCCTCGGCCCACACCCACGCCCTGACGATGGGGGCCCTGACGGCCTTGATCGGCCTGCTGGCGCTGGCGACGCGCTTCGAGCGCCGGGCCGCGCCCATGCTCGTGATGTTGGCGGGGACGGCCCTCTTCGCTGACCTCTGTTGCTGGTTCCTCGCCCGCGACGCCGTCTGGCTGGTGGGGGTGATCGCGGTCGCCGGAACCGCCTGGGTGGCGTCGATGGCAGGGCTCGGAGCACTGATCCTGGCTGAGCTGTGGCTGCCCGCCGCCCGCGACTGAGGGTGCCGTTTGGTTGACAGCGGACGGGCCCGGGGCATACAACCCTGGGCCGTAATTCGCGCTCGAGAAGCGCCGAATCGCCATGTCCGCGGCAAGAACAGTCATCATCCTCGCAGCCGGTAAAGGGACGCGCATGAAGAGCGCGCGCCCCAAGGTGATGCATGCTCTCTGCGGTCGGCCCCTGATTTCGTGGGTCGTCGAGCAGGCGTTCTCCCTCGATCCGGAGCGCGTGATCGTCGTCGTGGGACACGGTGCCGACGAGGTGTGCGAACACCTAGCCGACCACCCCGAAGCCGCTCGCCTGCGCTTCGTCGTCCAGGAACCCCAGCGCGGTACCGGCCACGCCTTGCAGGTGTGCGGCGATGAACTCGGCGAGGACCCGGGTCTGGTGATCGTCCTCTACGGGGACATGCCGCTGCTCACGGGCGAGACCGTCGCCGAGCTCGCCGCGGCGCGTGAAGCCGCGGGCGAGGATGGGATGGCGATCCTGACGACGATCATGGACGAGCCGCACGCCTACGGGCGCATCGTGCGCGACGAGCACGGCGCCTTCGCGGAGATCGTCGAGGAGGCCGACTGCAGCGAGGAGCAGCGCTCGATCGTAGAGGTCAACACCGGTGTCTACGTCTTCGGGGGCCGCGAGCTACTCGACTGCCTGCCGCGCCTCGACGACTCCAACGCTCAGGGCGAGGTCTACCTGACCGACGTGGCGGCGATGTTCGTGGCCGATGGGCGCGCCGTCGCGACCTTGTCCCTCGCGGATCACGAGGAAGGCATGGGCATCAACACCCTGGCCCAGTTGGCGGAGGCGCGCTGGACCTTGCAGGTCCGGATCCTCGAGGAGCACCTGGCCAACGGCGTCGGAATCGAGGACCCCGCGACGACTTACATCGACCACGGCGTCGAGATCGGCGCCGGCACCCGCGTCCTGCCCTGCACCCTCATCCGCTCCGGCGTTCGCATCGGGGTCGGCTGCGAGGTCGGGCCCTTCACCCACCTGCGCGCGGGTACGGTGCTGGAGGACGGCGCCGAGGTTGGGAACTTCACCGAGTGCAAGAACTCCACCGTGGGGCGAGGCGCCAAGGCCAAGCACCTCTCCTACCTGGGGGATGCGAGCATCGGCCCGGGGGCCAACATCGGTGCGGGGACGATCTTTGCCAACTACGACGGGCGCGCGAAGCACCGCACGGAGGTCGGCGAGGGAGCTTTCGTTGGGAGTGGTACGATCGTCGTCGCACCTAATACAATCGGCCCCGGCGCCACCACCGGTGCGGGGGCCGTCGTCACTCGCGGTGCCCAGATCGGTCCCGGCGAGGTGTGGGTCGGCGTTCCCGCGCGTCCCATCGGCGCCCTGGACTCGGAGACCGTGTCGTCCGAGGACGCCTCGGAGAGCGACTGAATCCCAAGGAGAGCGCAGTGTCAGCCTTCAGCGACAAGATCACGATCATCTCGGGCAACGCCCATCCCCAGCTCGGACAGGCGGTCGCGCGCGAGCTCGGCCTGCCCCTGGCCGACGCCAGCGTGGGACGCTTCCCCGATGGCGAGGTGGACATCAAGGTCAACGAGGACCTGCGCGGAGCGGACTGCTTCGTGCTCCAACCGACCTGCCCGCCGGTCAACGAGAGCTGGATCGAGCTGCTGCTGTTGCTCGACACCCTGCGCCGTTCGAGCGCGGGCCGCATCACGGCGGTCATGCCCTACTACGGCTACGCTCGCAAGGACCGCAAGGACGAGGGCCGGGTGCCGATCAGCGCCAAGGTCGTCGCCAACACCCTGGTGCACAGCGGGGCGGACCGGGTGCTGACGATCGATATGCACGCCGCCCAGATCCAGGGCTTCTTTGATATCCCGGTGGACCACCTCTACGCCAAGCCCGTGCTGCTCGGTGCCTTGCGCGAGCTTGACATCGACAACCCGCTGGTCGTCTCACCCGACGTCGGCGGCATCAAGATGGCCCGCGGCTACGCGAAACCCCTGGGCGCGGACCTGGCGATCGTGGACAAGCGGCGCCTGTCGGGCTCGGAGATCGCCGTGGAGCACATCATCGGCGACGTTGCGGGCCGCAATATCGTCATCGTTGACGATATGATCTCCACGGCCGGATCGATCACCGAGGCGGCCCGCATCTGCAAGGACACCGGGGCCCTCACGGTCGTCATCGCCGTTTCCCACGCCGTCTTCTGCGGCCCGGCCGTCGCACGCCTCAACGGTTCGTGCATCGACCGGATCCTGGTCACGGATACGATTCCCGAGTGCGGGGAAAAGATCGAGAATCTCGAGATCGTCTCCGTCGCGGGACTCCTCGCCAACGCCATCCACAACATCCACTTCTCCAAGTCCGTCAGCTCGCTCTTCGAGAGCGAACTCGCGCCGAGCCCTGTCGTCGAGAGACGCGGTTGACGAACGACCCATCTCCGGCAATACATTCTCCTCCAACAAGCCATGGCCAAGAGTGAAATCCTCCAGGGTGACCCCCGGACCCAGCTAGGAACCCGCGCCTCGCGCCGCCTGCGTGCCGGCGGGCGCATCCCCGCTTCCCTGCAAGCGGATGACGAGAGTCCCCATGTCGATTTCAGCATCGACGAGCGGGAGTTCCTCGCCACACGGCGACACCACACCCACCTCTACGATATCGAGGTCAGCGGCGACAGCGCGTCGGCCGTCGTCCGGGAGTTGCAGTGGGACGCCCTGGGGGATCGCCTCAACCACATCGAGTTCCGGCGCGTCAAGCGCGGCGTGAAGGCCGAGTTCTCGGTGCCCGTCGTGATCACCGGGCACCCCAAGTCCGGTGTCGCCACGCTGCTCGTCGATCAGATCGCGATCCTGTCGATTCCCTCGATGATTCCCGACGGGGTGGAACTGGTGGTGGACGAGCTGGACGAGGGGGCGCACCTGCTCGCCTCCGACCTGATCCTGACCGAAGGGGTCGAGCTGGGTGTACCGCTCGAGACGGAGGTGGCCGTGATCGTCGCTCCCAAGTTCATCGCCGAACCCGAAGGAGACGAGGAGGACGAGGCGACCGAGCCCGAGATCATCGGCGAGACTCAGTCCGAAGAGGACGGCGCGGAAGGCGACGACTCCGAGGCCTCCTGAACGGCCCGCAGGGCGGGTTTGCCCGCCCTGCGCCCGCCGCTCATGACCTCTCAGCAACGCCCTCATTCCGCTCCATGCGCCCGGGTCTGTCGGACCCGGGCTTGCACTGGAGGGGAGCGGGCCTAGACTATTCGGCCCTCGTGACGCGACTCGTGGTTGGACTGGGCAATCCAGGCCCCGATTATGAGTGGACCCGGCACAACGTGGGTTTCCACGTACTGGACCGCCTGGCGCTCCACGAGGGCACGCTCTTTCAGCATGCCGGCGAGCGCGCCGGGACCGGGCTCGAGGGATACGGAGGGCCACCGGCCTTTCGCTTCGCTGAGTGCCTCGATCCCGACGGGCTGCTCTTGAAACCCGAGACCTTCATGAATCGCTCCGGCGAGGTCGTGGAGGCCGTGGCGGGTTTCCTGGGCACTCCCCCGGAGTCGATCCTGGTCGTCACCGACGACATGGACCTCGACCCCGGGATGCTCCGGCTCCGGCCCTTTGGTGGGGCCGGGGGGCACAACGGCATGCGCTCGATCATCGAACGGCTCGGCTCGGATCGGTTCTGTCGCCTGCGGATAGGGATCGGCCGGTCGTCCACCGACGCGGTGCGACACGTCCTGGATCGGATCCCCGAACGGGAGCGCGTCGAGTACGAGATCTCCTTCGCCGAGGCGAGCGAGGCCGTACTCGACTGGCTCCTGGAAGGGGACATCGAACGGTGCATGTCGCGGTTCCATAGCCGCTGGAAATCGGGTCCGTGATCTCACGGCCCCCCAGAAACACGAGAGGACTGAAGGTTTGACTAAGCTCTACGAGGGGATGTACCTGGTCGATAACGACGTGGTGCGCGAGGACTGGAACAAGGCCAAGGCGCTCGTCACGGGGGCGGTCGAGAAGCACGGAGGCAAGGTGATCACTGCCCGGCGCTGGGATGAGCGGCGCCTGGCCTACCCGATCTCCGGAAAGCGGCGGGCCACCTACCTGCTGTCGTACTTCGAGATCGACAAGGATTCCCTGACGCTCATGACGCGTGACCTCGAGCTCTCTGAGCACGTGCTGCGCTACCTGCAACTGGCCGTCGACGTGGTACCGGAGGCGGAATTCGAGCTTGCGCAGGCTGAAGGAGCCGCTGATTTCACCGTGCCGGCGCCTCCCGGCGACAATTTCGTCGAGGCGGAGGTCGTGACGGCTCCCGATGAGAGGGAACGCTCCGCGAAGAGGGAGGAGACCTCCGCTCCCGCCGAGGAGGGGAAGAGCGCGCCTGCCTCGACGACGACCGACGGAGAGGAGAGTTACGAGAGCGACAAAGCGTCGACCGAAACTTCCCCGGCCGAGGCCGACGGGTCTGAGGGGGAGCAAGCCACCGCGACCACATCGGCTGCGACCGAGACCGAGACCAAGCCGGACGAGACCAAGTTGACCGAAACGACCGAGGGCGAGCCGGTGGCCGCCCAGGAGGACTGATCCCATGGCACCCAAGTTCAAGAAGAAGAAGCGCAAGTCCGGGCGCCCCCTGATCAAGGTCCAATCGCGCGGATGCGCGGATCGGCCGCTCGACTACAAGGACCTCGAGCACCTCGAGACCTACCTGACCCCGCAGGGTCAGATCCTCTCCCGGCGCCGTACTGGCTACAGCGCCAAGTGTCAGCGGAACCTCAAGCGCTCCATCAAGCGTGCGCGACATCTGGCCCTGATGCCCTTCGTGGGCTGATCGCGAGCAGAGACATGAGAACAGTCGAACTCTTGCTCCGCGACCGCGTCGAGCATCTCGGGCGCTGCGGCGACGTCGTGAACGTGGCCGCGGGTTACGCCCGCAACTTTCTGCTGCCCCGCCGCCTGGCGATTGCGGCCACCGATGAGAACAAGCGCATGCTCTCGCGGCGCACCGAACGCCTGCTGGCCGAGGAAGCCGCGCAGATCGCGGAATTCACCGCCCGCGCCGAGGCGCTCTCCAAGGTGACCCTGAAGACCGTCGAGAAGTGTGACGCGCGCGGCCACCTCTATGGCTCGGTGAGCGCCGCCCGCGTGGCGGAGCTCCTCAGCGAGGCCGGCTACCCGTGCGACGAGAAGCAGGTGCGTCTGGCCAAGGCCCTCAAGCTCGTCGGAGAGCACGGGGTGCAGGTCCACCTGCACGCCGAGGTCTCGGCGGAGATTTCCCTCTGCATCGAGGGCGAGAACGGCCTGACCGAGCCGGTCATCGAGACCAGCCTGGTTCCGGAGCCCGAACCGGAGCCCGAACCGGAGCCCGAGCCTGAGGTGCCGACCGGCGAGGAGCCCGACGGCGAGGGCGCAGAGGCCGAGGCGTAGGCGAGTCGCTCCACAGCTTTCCACGTACCCTCCACAGGGTCTCCACAGGCGCCGGGAAACCGGCGCGCAAAAGGTAGCAGAGCCTCCGCTGGAGCCTTCGTGGAGGCTGGTCTAGTCGCTATCCTCCCCCGTCCGCGAAGGGGGAATGAGGTTGATGGAAGAAGAGTCCAGGCAGTGGATCGAGGCAGGGGCCGGCGATGGAGGCGTGGGCAAGGTCCCGCCCAACTCAGTGGAGGCCGAGCGGGCCGTCCTGGGCTCGCTCCTGATCGACCCGGTGCGCGTCCCCGAGGCGGCCGAGCGACTGACGGAGGAGCGTTTCTTCGATCCGCGCCACGGCCAGATCTTCGCCGCCCTGCTGGAGCTGGCGGATCGCGGAGAACCGATAGACTTCGTCAGCGTCGGCGAGCGCCTGCTGGCGCGCAAGGTTCTCAAGAAGATCGGCGGTCAGGCCTATCTGGTCGAGCTCTCGGTCAGCGTGACCTCCTCGGCCCACCTCGCGCACCACGTCAACCTCGTGTACGAGATGGCGGTACTGCGCAAACTGATCCGCGAGGCGACTGGCATCATCGAGCGTGCCTACACCACGCGCCCGGACGGAGCAGCGGTCGGTGACCTGGTTGACGAGAGCGAGCACGCGATCTTCAGCATCTCGGGGGGGGAGAGCGACTCGCACCCCGACTCGATCTCCGTGGCTGTCGCACAGGCGTTCCTCCGGATCGACTCGGCCTCCCACCGCGGGAGCCTGACCGGCTTGCCGAGCGGCTATTACGACCTCGACGAACTGACCTGTGGCTTCAATGCCGGCGAGCTGATCATCGTCGCGGCCCGACCTTCGATGGGGAAGACGGCGCTGATGCTGAACATCATCGACCACGCGGCCTCTCACCCTCCCGAGTGGATGAAGGAGAAGCCGGTGATTCTCTTCTTCAGCCTCGAGATGGGCCAGCAAGCTCTCGCCACTCGCATGCTCTGCACGCGCGCGCGAGTCGACGCTCACGCCCTCAAGACGGGTCGGATTCCCCCCGACGATTACGCCGAGCTCGCCCGGGCGGCGGGTGAATTGGAGGAGATGAGCATTTTCCTGGACGATTCGCCGGGGATGAGTGTCATGACTCTTCGTAGTCGGGCGCGGCGGATCAAGCAGCGCCACGGCCTGCACATGGTCGTCGTCGACTACCTGCAACTCATGACGCACCCGCGCTCGGAGAGCCGGCAGATGGAGATCACCCAGATCTCCCGCTCCCTGAAGGAACTTGCACGGGAGCTTGACGTGCCCGTCGTCGCCCTCTCGCAGCTCTCGCGCGCCGTGGAGTCGCGGGAGGACAAGCGCCCGCAGCTCTCCGACCTGCGGGAATCCGGATCGCTCGAGCAGGACGCGGATGTGGTGCTGCTCCTGTCTCGGCCCGAGTACTACAACCCGACCGACGAGAACCGCGGCCTGGCCGAGTTGATCTGCGCCAAGCAGCGCAACGGACCTACCGGCTCCGCGCGGCTCCAGTTCTTCGGCAGCACGATGAGGTTCGAGAACCGCAGCCCGTCGGTGGCCGAGGCCATCGCTCCCTGAGGTGATGGGCGAAGAAGACCAGCGGTGGCTTCGCGCGTCCGGCGCGCGCCGCCGGGCGACGGTTGCCCTCCTGATCCTGGCGGGCCCGCTCGGGGTCGCGATGGCGCGGCCGGCGGAGACCCAGGACGCCTCCGCCGTGGAACAGGCCGGTCCTCAGGCTCCGCCGCGAGACGACATCGTGCTATCGATCGAGGTGCTGGGTGAGCGGCGCACCACCGAGGAGCGCCTGAAAGCGGCTCTCGGCCAGGAGATCGGCGTTCCCCTCGACGAGGACCGCATCGACGCGGGAATCGCGCGCCTGTGGGATGTCTTCGACGTGCGCGCGACGGTGGAGCGCATGGCCGTCGAGGGTGGCCTCCGCCTGCGCCTGAGGGTCATCGAGATGCCGGTTGACCTCGAGCCGCGCTTTGTCGGGAATGACGCCGTCGCCACGGAAGACCTGCTCGATTGGGCCCAGCTCGCGGGGCGCAAGGAGCTGCACCTGCACGATGCGACGCGCGTTCGATCGCGGCTGATCGAGGGCTACCACCGGCAGGGCCATTACTTCGCCGATGTGAAGATCGTGGCCCAAGAGCCGCAGATTGCGCCGGACGGCAGCGAAACTCCCGCGGATGTGATCTTTCGCATCCAGGAGGGGCCGCTCGTGCACGTGCGAGGGATCGAGGTGCGCGGCAACGGCTCGCTTCCCGACCGCGGCTTCTGGTTCTGGAAGAGCGGCCTCAAGAAGCTGGCGCGCGTCGAGCTGACCGGACCCGGTCTGTTCAGCTGGAATGGTGCTTCCTTTGTCGAGAGCGTGCTGCAGGCGGACGTGATCGCGATGCGCGAGGTCTACCGGGACCGAGGTTTTCTCGACGCGGTGGTCGAGGTGGATCGGCTCGAGTTCAGCGCCGACCGCGACCGCGTGACGATCCACGTGATCGTGGACGAGGGCGAACCCTTCAGCGTGTCGTCGGTGACGATCGAGGCCGTCGAGCTGGTGCCCAATCCGCGCGGCCCAGGGCTGGAAGCGATCGAGCGCCCGGTGGAGCTCGTCTTCGAGGAGACAGCCCTGCTAGATCGCTGCCGCCTGACACCCGGCGTGCGCTACGAGAAGACGAGCATTGATAGCGACCGCCTGGTCCTCAGGGACTACTACGGCGAGCGAGGCTACATCGCGCACCCCTCCCTGGGTCGGAACGAGTACTGGGACTTCCGCCCGCCGCGGTTGGTCTTCGATCCCGATGCGCACACGGTCGCCGTGACCTATCGTCTGATCCAGGGCCAACCGAAGCGGATCCGGGAGGTCATCTTCTCCGGCGCCTCTCATACCAGGGATCGGATCCTGCGCAGCGAGGTCCAGATGCTGGAGGGTGAGCGGGCGGACCTGAAGAAGATCCTGCGCTCCCTGCGGGAGCTGACCGGCACCGGCTTCTTCTCGAACCCCCGCGATCGGCTCAATCACGCCGATCCGACCTTCCGCTTCCTCCCTGTCGAGGGTTCTCCCGACGAGGTCGATCTCGAGTTCATCCTCGAGGAGGGGCGCGTCGTGGACTTCGAGATCGCCGGAGGCGTCGACTCGAACGCTGGCCTGTTCGGGCTCCTGACCCTGAGCATGCGCAACTTCGACATCACCGACTCCCCCAGCGGATTCAGTCGCGCGTTCCGCGACATCTACCGCAAGGAGGCCTTCCATGGCGCCGGACAGCGGCTCGACATCCAGTTCTCGCCGGGGGTCGTGCGCGACTACACGCGCCTGTTCTTCCTCGAGCCGGACGTGTTCCGCTCGTATTTCAACGCCACCAGCCTGAGCGCCGAGTTCACGGATCGCGACCGGCTCTACCGCTCCTACGACGGGGGGACCGTGTCCCGCAAGTTGCGCCTCGGCCATCGCTTCGGCCTGGACTGGCGCGTCTGGCTGGGCATCGAGAACAAGGATGTACGCGTCAGTGACATCGAGGAGGAGCAGCCCGTTCCCGACGCGCTCTTCGCTCAGGAGGGAAACACGAGCTTCAAGGGTGTTCACCTTGATGTGGAGTATCGCGACCTCGACAACCTGCTCGATCCGAAGGAGGGCGACCGCCTGTCCTGGCGCAATCATGTCTACTCGCCCGATCTGCTCGGCGGTGAGGCCGAGATGTTCAAATCGATCGTCTCCTATGATCGCTACTGGGAGATCGGGCCCGAGGAGAATCCCGTGCGCCCGAGCTTCGAGCTCAGCCTGGGTGCCGGCATCGCTCAGGGCTTTGGCGGCACGACATCGGTGCCCTACAGCGAACGCATGCAGATGGGCGGCATCGGTTCCCTGCGCTTGCGCGGATTCGCCTACCGCGGCGTGGGGCCGAATGTCGGCGAGACGCCGATCGGCGGCTCGACGATGATGCGCGGCAGCCTGGAGTTGCGCTACCCGCTCTACTCGGTCGTCCAGCCGGGAACCTATCGCCAGGTCGAGATGCTGCGCCTGAAATTCTTCGTGGACGTCGGCGTCCTCGATCCGGTGCCCTGGAGCCTCGACTGGAACGAGCTGCGCGCGTCTGTCGGCTTCGGATTCGGTCTCGCGCGGCCCTTCCCGCTCTCATTCAACTTCGGCTTCCCGATCGAGGACGGCCCCGGGGACGACCGCCAGGTCTTCTCCTTCAATATCGATCCCTTCGGCTTCTAGCCCTCTTCCCTCACGGGCCTCCACGCCAGAACGCGCAAACGGCGGGCAGCGCCTGCTTCTCGCACTCTGGAGCGAGGCCTGGTGACGGGCGCATGCCGGCCGCCCCGGAGTGCCGACAGGCCCAGGGCCGCCGTCAGCCCGGGCGCCAGTGACACCTGCCGGGGCTTCGGATAGACTTCTCGGCTACTCGGTCGGGCCTGGACCCGATCAGCCCACCCAGATGGGTCTGGCGATGGCAGAACGCACCCTCTCGGAGATCGCTGAAATCTGTGGAGCGACCCTCGTGGGAGATGGTCGCCGGTGCGTCGTGGGCCCGGCGGGCCTGGCGGAGGCGGGGCCCGAGGAGGTCAGCTTCCTGGCGGACGAGCGCTACCGTACGCAGCTCCGTGAGACGCGCGCCGGGGCAGTGATCGTCCAACCTGGGACCGAGGCGCCGCGCGAAGACCTGGCCCTG